>Ga0256839_1000612_pt1 | contig 45728 bp, 37 predicted proteins | sample 354166metaG_FD_185968 | JGI IMG/M metagenome (GOLD analysis project Ga0256839, IMG submission 185968) | Hydrothermal vent microbial communities from Mid Atlantic Ridge, Atlantic Ocean - 354-166 | ecosystem: Environmental > Aquatic > Marine > Hydrothermal vents | place: Atlantic Ocean: Mid...
TTTGTTAAATATTGCAAAATGCTGCGGATAAACCCGGAAACTGGCAAGCACAAATATTGCATCACCCAAGCCGAAGACGAACTGGCGGCGGCAGGTATGATTATTGGCGCGGCCTGGAATGGAGCGCGGTGTTTCACACCGACTTCTGGTCCTGGCATATCCCTGATGAGCGAATTTATCGGCTTTGCCTATTACGCGGAAATCCCCATGGTATTGTTCGATATTCAGCGTACCGGCCCGTCCACAGGCATGCCGACCCGCACCCAACAATGCGATATTCAACTGTGCGCCTATGCGTCCCACGGCGATACGAAACATATATTATTATTCCCCGCCGACCCAAGCGAGTGTTTTGATATGGCGGTCAATGCGCTGGATTTGGCCGAACGGTTCCAGACGCCCGTCTTTGTTTTGTCCGACATCGATATTGGCATGAACGATTGGATGATCGACGAATTAAGCTGGGATGATGATTATGTACCGGACAGGGGTAAAGTATTATCGCCGGATGATCTGAAAGACATGGATAAATTTCACCGCTATCTGGATACGGACGGCGACCATATACCCTACAGAACTTTGCCGGGCACAGACCCCAAGGGCGCATATTTCACCCGTGGCTCTGGCCACAATAAATTTGGCGGCTACACTGAAGACGGTGCGGAGTACAAAGAGGTTGTCGACAGGTTGGCGATGAAATGGGCGAGCGCCGCCGACAAATTACCAGTGCCCATTATACATAAGGCTAAAAAACCTACCAAGAACGGCATCATATCCCTAGGGTCTTGTGACGGCGCAGTGCTGGAGGCCCGCGATAAATTGGGGGCGGACGGTGTGTATCTCAATTATATGCGCGTGCGCGGATTTCCGTTCTCAAGCGAGGTCGAGGATTTTATTGCAAAGCACGATCAGGTATTTGTTATAGAGCAAAACCGCGATGCCCAATTATTAGGCTTGCTGTTGGCTGAGACCAATGCGCCGCGCGAAAAACTTGTGCCGATTTTGCATTATTCCGGCGAGCCTCTGGATTATAAATTTGTTCGAGGCGCGCTGAGTGAAGCGCTAAAGTTGAGGAAGTCAGCCAAAAGGAAGCAAGCATGACATCATTTACCAAACCGCTTATCCGCCGCAGGAATGAACCGACCAATGAGCTGGGGCTTGTGCGGGCTGATTATGACGGAGCTATGTCGACTTTGTGTGCGGGCTGCGGCCATGATGCGGTCACCGCATCCATGGCGCGGGCATTTTTCGAACTGTCTATAGAGCCGCACCGCGCCGTCAAAGTTTCGGGCATTGGCTGTTCGTCAAAGACCACGGCCTATTTCCTGCGTGAAAGCCACGGCATTAATACTGTCCACGGGCGTATGCCGTCCGTGGCTACGGGGGCGATTGCCGCCAATCACGAACTGACCTATATCGGGGTTTCCGGCGATGGGGATAGCCTGTCTATCGGACTTGGGCAATTTGTCCACGCCATGCGGCGCAATGTTAATATGCTGTATATGCTGGAAAACAACGGCGTTTACGGCTTGACCAAAGGCCAGTTTTCCGCCGCAGCTGATATGGGTTCGACCGCCAAAAAAGGTGCGGTTAATGAATTGCCGCCTATTGACCCGGTCTCGCTGGCTCTGTCGGTCGGGGCAACATTCGTGGCGCGGGCCTTCTCCGGTGACCGGGAGCAATTAGTGCCGCTGATTAAGGCTGGCCTCAAGCATAAAGGCTTTGGCCTCATAGATGTGATCTCGCCTTGCGTGAGTTTTAACGACCATAAAGGTTCGACCAAGTCCTATGAGCATACTTATAAATATTATAACCCGGCCGTCCACGCTGACTATGTTCCGCCGAGCAAGCAGATAAAAGCCGCCTATGATGCGGGCGATGTCATGCCCATAGAGCTACATGACGGTGGCCAAATCACCCTGCGTAAATTGGAAAACGGATACGACCCGCGCGACCGCGCCGCCGCCATAAACAAACTTTTCGAAAGCGACCAAAGCGATGAAATTATCACCGGGCTACTCTATATAAATGAAGACCACAAAGACATGCACGAAATGGCCCGCATGGAAGACCGCCCCCTAAACGCAATCCCCTACGCCGAACTAAATCCCGGCGCGGCAAAGCTTAAGGAGCTACAAAAAGGCTTTCGCTAGGACGGTTTGTGGATTGGACTAAAATGTAATTTAAAGAAGTATTCCGGTAGACAAGCGAAGGGATGAAACTCACACCCGCTACCGGAACTGGTTGCGCCCCATTTTCTCGTAGTAACAGTTGCCTGCTACGCCCCGTGTTTACCGCACTAAAAAAGCCAAAGCGTGATGGCCATCACGCTTTGGGCTAAAAATGCAATAATTTTAAGAAATTTGTGCAAAACATTACCCGTTAAAATTTAACAGCCAAGGAGGTTTTTATATTTCGCCCGGGAAGTGGCACCAAATCTTGTAGAAATGATGTATGCTGCCGCGCTTCTTGGTCGGTTAAATTTAGGGCACTTAGGCGCAAGGTCAAAGTCTCGTTAATGTCATAAGTCACAAAGGCATTGACCAAGGTATAGGCGTCCGCCGGCAATTCGCCAAAAGCTATATTCGTTTGTTTGGTCGCATGGTCTACCTCGGCACGCATATTCCAAGAAGCTGCGGCCAAATTTAGGCCAAGCATCGCTCCAAATGGGGGGATGCGCGGAAGGTTATTATTGCCGCGAATATCTATGGTCGCATCAACATATTCAAAAGATCCATCAAGTGTCGCTTCTAGGCCAAAAAATTCACCCAAGTCTTTTCTGGCTTCCATTTCAAAACCTTTAAAGACCGTGTTCGCTGGTGTGAACTGGGTGACGGGCAAGGCTTCGCCGCCCACATTCATATTTGCGCCTGTGAAAGCTTCATAAATATAATCAGAATAGTCGGTGTAAAACAGATTGAACGTGATGTGATCAACGCCGTTTCTATAGCGTATAGAAAACTCCGCTCCTACTGCCCGCTCATTGCTGAGATTGCTGTCCCCGATTTCAAATTGGTTGGTAGCCAAATGCGGACCATTTGAGAACAACTCCTCTGTGGTTGGCGCCCGTTCTGTGCGGTATAATGACAAGCCGATTTTAGTGGTATCTGTAAGATGATAATCTGCACCTAATGAGCCGCTTAGACCGTTAAACTTTAATTTGATTGCAGCCGTTTTATTGTCATGCCTTGTGTTTTCATAGCGCAAGGCGGCCTTTAGGTGAAGTGTATCAAATTCAAATTGGTGAAAGCTAAATAGGCCAAATTGTTTGGTCGTGGTCGGGGGGACAAAGGCTTCTTCGCCGATAGCTGAAAATTCGCGCTTCTTGAACTGAACGCCGTGGGCAGCTTTCCAATTTCCGCGCTTGGCCTGAACAACTTCACTGCGCATCTCATACCCTTTATTGGTGAACACCGTTCCAATATCGCCGCCAGCTTCTATCTCTTTGTGTTTGTAATCGGCATAGCCTCCCAATAGGCTTAAGCTTTCAATGAACCCGCCTTGGAAATCAAATTTACTGGTGAAGTCTTCGCGGGTTTGATCTAGGCGAATGGTGGCTCCCTCTCCGCCTGGAATACCGTATTCACTGTTTAAGTCTTTGATGGCGGCACCAAAGAAACTGTTTTCACCAATATAGGAAAGCCCGGCTGCCGTTGAGGTGGCTTGGGTCGCAGAATTGTCAAGGGTGTTTCGGATTTCTTGCGCGGACGGTAAGGGGTCAAGTGCCCGCAGGCGGGCGGAGCGGGCAAAACCGGGAATGTCATAATCTTTGGTTTTGCGGTGGGCTATTTCCAAATGGCCGACAAGGTCGCCAGAGCCAATTTTCGCCAGAGCCATATCTGCACCCGCCGCCCCTTCATAGCCATCATCAACACTGCTAACGGAAACTCGTGCCGCGCCTTCTATTTTACCGTCAGGAGCATATTCGGGAATACGCCCGTCAATGACATTGATAACCCCGCCAGATGCTGAACTTCCGTAACGTAAAAGCCCTGAGCCGCGAATAACTTCTATGCGCCCGGCCAGGGCAGGCTCTACAGATGCGGCATGATCTGGTGAAGCGGCAGAAGCATCTATAGAGCCAATACCATTATCCAAGAGTAAGACCCGTAGGCCGCCCTGGCCGCGAATAATTGGGCGCGACGCGCCGGGGCCAAAGAAGCTTGAGGAAATACCGGGTTCAGATTTCAAAGTTTCTCCCAAAGAGCCCGACATGCGTCTGGCGAGGTTTTCGTTGGTCAGAACAGATACACCCGCTAGGTTTCCGCTGGAAGTGGCGGAGAGTGGGGATCCGGTAACGATTATTTCATCGAGGGGCTGGTGTTTATTCGCCGTGCTTTGTTCTTGAGCAAATGATGAAGCGGAAAATAAAAGGCTAGAGCTGAGTAGGGCACGCGCAAATATGCGGTGCGAGAGGGTGTAATGATACATGATAAATCCATATAAGCTGAACGCATACGAGTGAACGCAGCGGGTGAATTATTGCAATAAGCGGGGTGGATTTATAGTGTGGGCGGACTGCGGGCGGAGGTTTTGATAAAGGGTATTATATCAGGTGCATGCACAGATAAGACAGTGTAATTAAACGCGACATAATAGCGTGTAATAAACGCGGCGGCAGGTGTTGTATCCGTTGGCAATAGGTCATTTTCGTCGTCATGAGCGACGAGAGATACGGCACATATTTTACCGTCATGATGATGAGGCCCGGAGCCAAATTGTGCCGAATGTTCAGCCGCGCCAATGCGTACCAACACAAAAAACAACGTAAAACTAAGGATTGCTAGTGTCTGCCACAATGTCCGAATTTGCATCATAGGATAAATATAGGTGCATCAATAAGCTTTAGCAATGATATAATATATCAAATTTTGGCGGACATAAAAAACCCTCCCACAATTGTGGAAGGGTCATAGATATATTGGCGTTTCAAACTACCAGATTTTAACCCGGTCTTCCGGGGCTAGGTACAATTTGTCGCCCGGCTGTACGTCGAAAGCTTCGTACCATTGGTCGAAATTGCGGACGATGCCGTTGGCGCGGTATTCGCCAGGGCTGTGGGGGCCGTTTTTAAGCTGGGTGCGCATGGCTTCTTCGCGAAATTTGCGTTGCCAAATTTGGCCGTAAGCCAAGAAGAAACGTTGATCACCCGTATAGCCGTCAATGACCGGGGCTGGTTTACCGCCCAGTGATTTCTGGTAGGCGGCATAGGCCATGGTGATGCCGGTCAGATCGCCAATGTTCTCGCCCAAGGATAACTGGCCGTTAATGTGGGCGCCCGGCAGCGGTTCGAACTGGTCATACTGTGCGATGAGGGCTTTGGATTTGGCTTTGAACGCGGCTTGGTCGGCTTCGCTCCACCAATTGCGCTGCTTGCCGTCGCCGTCGGATTTGGCACCTTGGTCATCAAAACCGTGCCCCATTTCGTGGCCAATCACCGCGCCAATACCGCCGTAATTCACCGCAGGGTCGGCAGCCGGATCAAAGAACGGAGCCTGCAAGATGGCCGCCGGAAACACAATCTCGTTCAAGGACGGACGGTAATAAGCGTTCACAGTTTGCGGCGTCATGCCCCATTCTTCGCGGTCAATCGGGCCGCCGAGATCGGAAATCATATCATTCCACGCCCAGGCATTGGCAGATTTTATGGTGCCGATGAGGTCATTACGGTCAACATGAAGCTCGGAATAATCCGTCCATGTTTTCGGGTAGCCAATTTTGGGGTAAAATTTTCTAAGTTTGTCTTGGGCTTCAATTTTGGTCTCGGGAGACATCCACTCAAGCCCGTCAATACCGTCTTTAAAGGTAGCGCGTAAGTTTTCAACAAGGTTGTCCATTTGGGCTTTGGCCTCGGGTTTGAAATGGCGGCTTACATAAACTTCGCCAACAGCCTCGCCTAAAGTACTGCTAACCTGACCAACGCCGCGTTTCCAGCGCGGGCGCTGCTCTTCCGTACCGCGCAGGGCTTTGCCGAAAAATGCAAATTTGGCGTCATCAATAGCCTTGGGCAAATATGCCGATTTACTGCTAATATAGTGAATGGTCATATAGTCTTTGAGAACGTCCATGGACGTTTCGGCAAAAGTTTGTGCGAGGCCTTGTACGGCATCGGTTTCGCGCACCACAAAGGCCTTTTGTTCGCCAATGCCAGCCTTGTCAGCCATGCCCTGCCAGTCAAATCCGGGCGCATAGGCAATAAGCTCCGCCATGGTCATCTTGTTATAGGTCAGGTCACGCTCGCGGCGCTTTTCCGGCTTCCAGTGGGAGGCGGCCATTTTGGTTTCAAAGGCCATGACTGCGCTCGCGCGTGTGGCCGCTTCATCTTCGCCAGCAGCATCTAGCATGGCCGCCATAAACTTTACATAATCGGCGCGCAGCGAAGTGGATTTTTCATCCGCGTCCAGATAATAACCACGGTTGGGCATGCCAAGGCCAGACTGGGTCATATAAAAAATATAGTTGCTGGTGTCTTTGACATCCACATCAACCCAGCCGCCAATTGGCGATTTTACGCCCATAGACGGATCGCCCATCATAGCGGCAACATCTTTGCGGCTTTTTAGCGCTTTAATGGCAGCAAGGTCAGCGGCGATAGGGGTAATACCTAGGGCCTCGATTTTATCTGTATCCATAAAGGCGGCATAAAGGTCACCGATTTTTTGCTCATTACTGCCCTTGGCGGATTTGGCGCTCGCCATATCTTGGATGATGGCCTGCACATCTTTTACCGATTGATCGTGTAGCATTGTGAACGACCCATAATTGGATTTTTCCGCCGGAATTTCGGTGTTGTCGAGCCATGTGCCGTTGACATAATAAAAGAAATTATCGCCGGGCTTAACCGTTTTGTCCATGTTCTCAAGCGCGACACCAAATGTACCCAGCACAGGGCTTTGCACCTGAGCCGTTTCGGTTGGGGCGCTGGTTTTTTGGCCGCATGCACTGAGGCCGGCGGCTAGGCCGAGCGCTAATAGGCTCGGGACGATAAGTTTATTGAGGGGCATAGTTTTCTCCTGATTTTTAAATTGAAGTTTTCTTGTAAATTACTGCGCCGGAGCAGGCCCTAGTTTAGACTCGCGCGCGGCGTCTGTGAACTTATCATCCATAAGGCCGTCAATTTCGTGGCCTTCCAAGGCGACAGCCATTTCCGGGTCATAGCTGGAACCGAGCGGCGGTTGCCGTTCGCCTGTCCAAATTCTTTTAGCTAATCGTTTGATGTCGATACCGATACCGTACATGGCAGGTACCAATATCAGGGTTAGAAAGAAGTCAAACAGTACGCCAAATGCCAGCGCCACCACCATAGGCTTGAGAAACTCTGCTTGGGCTGAGTTTTCGGCGAACATCGGCATGACGCCAACAAATGTGGTGACCGAGGTCAACAGAATTGGCCGGAACCGGGCGACGCAAGCATCTATCATAGCTTGGTAAGCCCCGACACCTTTGGCTCTGAGGCGGTTGACATAATCGAGCAAGACCAGATTGTCGTTCACTGCCACCCCGGCAGCAGCGAAGAAACCAAAGCCCGACATTATACCGAGGGGCGTCCCGGTCACAATAGCGCCAAAGACCATGCCGACAAAGGCGAACGGAATGGCGATAAGGATGAGCAGGGGTTGGCTATAGGATCTAAACCCGACCGCGAGGAGAAAATACATGGCAAATAGAATAAATATGCCGGAGCGTCTAAGCTCTGAAAGTAGAGTGGATTGTTCATCATCTGCCCCGACCAATAACCGTTCAGCATTTGGATTGGACAATTCCCATTTCGGTAAGAAAACATCGGTAATATCTTTTTGGACAACCTGCTTGGCTTGCGGCCCGCCGCGAATAACTGCGCCCACTGAAATCACCTGTTTGCGGTCACGGCGGTTTATTCGGCTAATACCGGGCGCGAATGTAATATCGGCGACGGAATAGAGAGGTACTTCGGTGCCACTGGCTGTACGAATGCGTAATTGCTGTAACGAATCTATGGAATCTCTCGCGGCTTTTGGGTAGCGCAAGACTACGCGGACATCATCACCATTTCTAGGCAGGCGTTGGACTTCACGACCAAAAAAGGCTTCGCGCACCTGACGGGTAAGTGATGCCAAAGTAATACCGAGGCTTTCCGCGCCCGGCTTAAGGCTGAACTGCATTTCTTGTGATGAACTTTCCAGGCTATCCCATGTGCGAGAGACATTGCCGTAAGTGCTGAGGTGGGCTTTGAACTCTTTCATAGCCCGGGATAAATCTGCTTCATTATCAGAGGCAATGGCATAGCTTACGGATTGGCCGCCGCCGCCGCGTCCACCTGTGGCGCTAATGGTGATCCTAAAAGCATCGGGCACAGGGCCAAGATACTCTTCCAACTTCTCGGCAATGTCGGTAGAGGAAATTTCACCGCGCTGCTCGGCTGGGGCTAGCCCCAGGAATGATTGGATGTTGCGCCCATTGGCAAAACTGCCGGGTGCAGGGATAAGATCATATTCCACACCGAAATCTTTTTCGACATTTTTGTTCAAAGTAACAACGGCGTCTTCTAGCTGCTTTTGCACCTGAGTGAGGCGATCAAATGATGTGCCCTCCGGGAAAGTTATTTGTGCCATTAACATATCCCCGCCGAAATCGGGGAACATCTCTACTTTGGCTAAGTTGGCTTGAATAGCGCTTATAGATAGATAAAATAGCCCGAAAAAAATGGCCAAAGTCGCGTAGCGAAATTTTATAACAGCTGCGATGAAAGGGCGAAAAAATCGACGGGCAAAATTTACTAAGCTATCTGCCATCATAGTTTGGAAGCGTGCGAACGGCCCCATCTCACTACGCGGCGGCAATGGTTTCAAATGTCTAAGGTGGGAGGGTAATATAAAGAAAGCCTCAATAAGCGAGAAGACAAGTGCTGCCATTACCACCAAAGAAATCTGCGAGGTGAAGTCGGACGTCGAGCCAGATAAGAACATCCAGGGCAGAAACACCATAATAGTCGTGATTACCGCGAAGATGACAGGCTTGGAGACCATATTTGCCCCTGCGATACTGCCGCGCGTGCCACTGATCCCGTGTTCCACATGAAAATGCACACTTTCCCCCACCACAATGGCATCGTCGACCACAATCCCGATCACCAGTAAGAACGCAAATGTGGAAATCATGTTAAGCGATATGCCTATAAATGGCGCGATAGCAAATGCACCGAGGAACGAGACAGTGATACCGACCGTCACCCAAATGGCGACTGCGGGGCGCAAGAATATAGTCAATATTAACAACACTAAAATCATGCCCATGAGTGCATTGGATCCGATGAGCGACATGCGGCTGTCGAAGCCAACCGAGAAATCGCCCCACATAGAAAGGGTTAGCTCAGGCGGAAGTGTTTCGTTTTTCTCTTTGATATATTTGCGGAAGGCTTTTCCAGTTTTGGATACATCTGGCTTGTCAGGCGAAATAACACGGAAAAACACAGCTTCCTGACCCTTAAAATCTGCGGTAAAGTCGATGTCTTGAAAACCGTCCAGAACAGTAGCGATGTCTTTTAACATGACCCGGCCACCATCGGCAGATTGTCTAATGATAATTTTTTCAAACTCCGGCGCACTGTCTGCCAGCGCGCGGGTGCGAAGTTGTAACCTGCCTGCACTGGTGCGGACTTCGCCTGCAGATAAATTTACCGACGCACCAGAAATCGCTGTGGCAACTTGTTGAAAAGTCAGGCCAAATTGGCGGAGTTTATCTTCGGAAATTTCAATAGTAATTTCGCGGTCAAGGCGCGTGATGTCCTGGGTGAGTTCTCCGCCGAACAGTTCGGCCATTTCTCTACGAACATCATCTGCGATTAATTGTAAATCGAGCCTGTTCATATCGCCGTGCAAGGCCATATACATATAATCAATTTCGACCGGAGTGCGTCTGACCGTTGGCCTGAATGCATCGGGGGGCAGATTGATAATGCCGTCTACGCGGGTTTTAATCTCGTCGAGCAATCGATCAAAATCTGCATTGACTTTGGTCTTGATCGTAACGCGTCCGCCGCCTTCAAAGGCAATGGCCTGAATATTATCAATACCGTCAAGGTCGTAGACAGCTTCTTCGATACGGGTGATAATTTGCTCTTGCATATCGCGGGGAGAGGCGCCTTGCCATGTCGATTGAACCTGAATTTCGTTGACTTTAATCCCGGGAAATATTTCTCGCTCTAAATTAAAAAAACCAAATAGCCCGACAAAAATAATCGCCAACATAAGTAGATTGGCGGCAACTGGGTTCTTGGCCCACCATGCAATCAATCCGCGCATCAGTCAGCTCCCATGTTTTTTTCTTGGTTTTTATTTTGGGGTTGCTCACCTTTATTGTCGGCAGTTTTTTTGCCGGTGTCGTCTTTCTTGTTCTTCTTTCTGTTTTTCTCGTTCTTTTTATCTTGAGCGGCTTTCTTCTTGGCCATGGCATATTCTTTTTGGGCTTTGGCATGGTTTTTCTTGCTCTCTGCCAATTTCTTTTTAGCCGCCGCTACAATATCCTCATCTTTATCGTCTGTTTCGTCTTCTTCGTCCGTTTTGGGGTCGATTAAAATTATTGTCGGGTCTTTGCTGTCGAGTACACGGAAGGTCAAATTGATTTGCGATTTTTCTAGTGGCGACACGATGACCAGTTCGCCCGGCTCCAAACCGCTCAAAAGCACGGCGCGCTCGGGATTGGTGTCGACAACAATGACATCGTGGCTTTTGGCGATCCCTTCTTCATTGACCGTATAGACTTTATCTTCCGGACGCAGAGCATCGCGCGGGATGATGATGACGTTCTCGATGGTTTTTCCGGCAATAGAAGCGTCAACAAACAGGCCGGGTGCCAGCGGGAACGTGCCGTCCGCCGCGCCTTTCCCGTAAGGGTCCACCACTTCGGCAATCGCGAACATAGAGCGGGTTTGCGGATCATAAGCCGCATCGGTACGCATGATCTTGCCATCCCACTGGCGCAATTGCCCGCCTATGGTAGCCGATAATTTTACGTCAGGCGCACTGGCGCGGTTTTTGGCTATGAATGCCAAAGGTAGATTGATGCGGGCAATATCAGCATCGCTGAGAGCTAATCTTACTTCGGCAATATCTGTGGAGAATATCCGCCCGAGCCTTGCCCCCGGATTTACATATTGGCCAATATCGGCAAATTTCTCGCGCACCTGGCCATTAAATGGTGCGGTGACTGCGGTACGCCGCAAGCGTATTTGTGCGTTCTCTAAATCGGCTTCTGCTGATTGCAAACCCGCCTGCGCTTCTAACAATTGCGGTTTGCGTAATGTCAGGTCGGTAGCCTGTTTGCCATTGCCCAAATCGTCCCAGTCAAGCTTGGCGATAGCACCTTCGCTTTCTTCGCGCATTAAAATCTGCTGTGCGCGCGCGACGGTTGATTGGGCACGCACGACGGCGACATTGTAATCGGAAGGGTCGATGCGGTAGAGAACATCACCTTTTTTGAAGATGCCGCCCGAAATAAATTTAGGGGAAACCGAGACGATTTTACCAGCCACTTCCGGCACAAGATCTATCTCAATACGGGGACGGCTTTGGCCTTGCACATTGACTTTGAGCTGAACAGTATCGGAAACAGCCGTGGTCGCCATCACGGCCAAGACCGGGCGCGCGCGTTTCTTGACTTCTGGTTGTTTACTGGCGGCTTTCAGCACATTGCCCATGAAAACAAACAAAACGAGGATTAAAATGGGAACCACAATACTGAGAACAATGGCCATTTTTCGCCGGCTACGGCCTTCATATTGCCCGCCGCCATATTGCCGTTCGTCTACACCGATAGTTTCGTTACCCATTATAACGTCCTTTTATTTGGCCCTATAAAGAAGGCACCCGAATGATTTTGGCCGCTATTGCGGCAATAATGCGCTTAAACTAGCGCGAGCGCCCCTGATTCGGCAAGTCTACCTATAACCTATTTGACAAGCCTAGCGGGTTTATTTTAAACTTGCTAGCGTCGGCATTTTTAGTGCCGGTTTTGGCAATTTCTCTCTTGCCTGCTCAGCCCCGTATACGCCGCCGCCAAGCGCTAAATGTAGCCTAACCCTATTGGCTAAACGCTCCTTGCGGGCTGAAATATACTGCCCTTCGGTGTTGATGCGCCGTGATTGGGAATCCAGTAATTGCAATATACTGGCCAGACCCTCGGAGAAGCGTTGCTCCAACCGCTCTTCGGCTTTGCGAGCTTCTTCTAGGGAAACTTGTAAAGCCCGTTCACGTTCTTGTAAGTGCTCTTCGGCGTCGAGTGCATTTTCAACTTCGCGGTAAGCGGTGAGCGCCGTATCGGCATAGCTTTCCGCCAATTGGATGAGCACCGCATCATTGCGGGCGACTTCTGCGCGCAAGGCGCCGCCTTGAAATATCGGTGCGCTCAAGCCGCCACTGATCGAGGATATTAAACTTTCAAGCGAGAACAGCCGGGTTAGGGAACCGCCGCTCAGCGATGATCCGCCGCTTAAGGTCAAACGCGGCAACAAGTTCTTCTTGGCAATATCAACCCGCAGGCCTTGCGCCTGCATACGCCGTTCTGCTGCGAGCAAATCAGGACGTCTCAGGAAAATTTCATTGGGCGATCCTGCGCCAAGTAAAGGGGGTAGCATTGGCAAGTCGGCACTGGCTTGCAGTTCGGCCTCGGGGTAACGCCTGAGCAGGGTTTCTAATTGGCGCGAAATCGCCAATTTGTTTTGCTTGCGAAATGCCAAGGTCGCTTGGGCATTGGCCAGAGCAGAGCGCGCCAAGCGGTAATCACTAGAGCCGGATACACCGCCGTCAAACCGGCGTTTGGTCAAGCGCAGCGCCCGTTCCTGAGTTTGCACATTGCGTATAGCCAAATCCAATTGCAACTTTGCTTCAATGAGATTGAACCAGGTTTGAGTGGTGGCTCCGGCAATGGACAGGCGCGTGCCCGCATAGTCCGCATTGCTGGCTTCGGCTTCTATATCGCCCGCATTTGCGGTATCGCGTACACGACCCCACATATCCAATTCCCAACTGACGGAATTACCGAGTGAGAAGCTGGAGCGGTCGGCGCCACTTGGCGAACTGTCAATTCCGGGACTATCGGCAATAAATGTACGCCCGGCAGAACCGTTCGCACCAACGGTCGGATAAAGCCCTGACCGGGAAGACTTTGCTCTTGCCTCGGCAGCCGCGAGCCGCGCAGAAGCAAGACGGATATTGGTATTGGCACCCATGGCTTCATTGATCAGGGCGTTTAAGGTCGTATCGTTAAACCCGGCTATCCAGTCGGTAGAGGGCATGCGTTCTGGTGCTGGTTCCGTCCATGTAGGTTTGCTGGTTGCGGCGTTCGTCTCTGTTTTCTGGGGAGGTTGCGGTATATCCGCAACAATTTCGGTTTTACCGGACTTCAACCCGCCCATATCCAAGTGGGAACAGCCCGAGAGGCCGAACAGACTTGCACTCAATAACAATATTGCAGACTTAATTGCAGGCTGGGATCGCATAACCATTTCTCCTTTTGGTTATACATACTGAAGGGCTGACGACTGTCAACAATTATTATTGAATAACGATAATAAATGTGACCAGTATTTGGTCAATATTGCGCCGGAACCTGTAAACCTAGCGCAATGCCGCCCTATTTGTACGGGTGATTGCGCGATTTGTAGCCACACGCCGCCGCGATGGCTGATAAGCCAGTTGCGCATGAGATTTACAATAAGGTTCACCCTTATCGGTTCCGCGCCCGCAAAACCGGAAATCCGGACTTGTTGGATCGCCGAGGGGCCATTTGCACAAGGTTTCTGTGATAGTCAATATAGTCGCGAACTTGCCGTTGGGCAACGGCTTGGCTTCCAGAGGCACGGGCGGCGGTGTCGGTGCTACGCGCGGCGCGGCGCGGCGTTTAACCGGCGCGCGTCTGCGCGCTGTGGTCGCTGTACGTGGTTTAGCTGGCTGGGTTTTACGTTTTGGCTTAACCCGGCCAGACAGGCCAAGCCTATGAACCTTGCCAATCACTGCATTGCGGGTGACACCGCCAAGTTTGAGCGCGATTTGGCTGGCCGAAAGACCCTCTGCCCATAATGTTGATAAAATCTCTACCCGGTCATCAGTCCAAGCCATAATATTCCCCCTTAAAACACTTTTTAACGATTAAATAAAAACGATTAAACACTACATGTTGTGCCGATCTTGCAAAAACGCCACAAAACATTAACAAATTATCAATATATCGTAGCCATATGCGCGGCAGATACAAGATGCAGTCTTCATCTATCCACAGCTTTCTATATGTAGTGGTGCATTTTTGCACTAAATCGTGATGTGATCTGGGAGAGATACTCTCTATATCGCCTTGGCGGCTTGAAGTCACTATGATACTTCATATCTCCACGACCTAATACGACGATGAAATGAGAGAACAATAATGACCAGCATGATGAAAGCACAAATCGGCCAGAACAAAGGATTTGAGGCCAGAGAGTTTGGCAATGTAAATTGGCTCGGGCTTTGGACGCTTTATAAAAAAGAAGTGGCGCGGTTCATGCGGATTATTCCGCAAACCTTGTTGGCACCCATGGTGTCCAATGTTTTGTTGATGACAGTTTTTGTCGTGGCATTTCCGGGGCGGAGTAGTGGTGATAGCGGCGAATTTATTCGTTTCTTGATACCCGGCCTTATTATGATGGGCATATTAAACAATGCGACGGCAAATTCGTCCTCCTCTATGATGACCAGCAAAGTTAACGGCTCTATCACCGATGTACTAATGCCGCCACTATCTTCCGTTGAGTTGGCCATAGGTTTTATCGGCGGGGCTGTTACGCGCGGTATATTAGTGGCCTTGTCCACTTATTTTGCCTTATCAGTATTCTTTACCATGATTATTCCGGTTGTGCCTTGGGCGGCGTTGTATTTCGGACTGTCGGCTGCGGCTTGTCTGTCTATGATCGGTCTGTTGTCGGGGATATGGGCGGAGAAATTTGACCAACTTGCCGTGGTCAACCAATTTATTATTATGCCGCTCAGTATGCTGTCTGGTACATTTTATCACATTCATGTCCTCAGTGAGGGTTTTCAAAAAATATCACTTGTAAATCCGCTATTTTATTTTATCGATGGATTTCGTTACGGATTTCTAGGAGAGGCGGACGGGAATATAATGACGGGCGTCATTTATACACTTGTCCTTAATTTCATTCTCTTTGTCATCTGTTTACGCGTATTGAAATCAGGCTGGCGCTTAAAAGCCTAAAGCATATTTTTATTTGGAGACCCTCATGCCGAAAAATGACAATATCTATAATTGCTATGCCCCACCCGCAGAAGAATTTGTCCGGGGCGAGGGCGTTTATCTCTATACTGAGAATGGCGATAAGTATCTGGATTTTATTGCTGGTATTGCGGTGAACGGCCTTGGTCATAATCATCCGGCTCTGGTCGGCGCGCTCACGGAACAGGCTGGCAAGCTGTGGCATCTGTCCAATATGTTCAAAGTGCAAGACCAGATAAAGCTGGCCGAGAAATATTGCGCCGCCTCATTTGCCGACAAAGTCTTCTTCACCAATTCAGGTGCCGAAGCCGTAGAGTGCGCCATGAAAACCGCAAGGCGTTGCCAATTTGTCGAAGGCCACCCGGAACGCTACGAAATCCTGACCAGCAAGGGGGCATTCCATGGCCGGACATTCGCCACGATTAATGCTGGTGGCAATCCGAAATATCTCGAAGGCTTTGGCCCCGAGCTTCCCGGCTTTATCAATCTACCGTTCGGTGATTTTGAAGCGATTAAAAATGCTATTTCGGATAAAACCGCCGCAATCCTTCTTGAACCCGTACAGGGCGAGGGCGGTGTGCGTGCGCTCCCTGTGCAATTTCTCAAAGACGTGCGGGCGCTTTGTGATGAACACGGTTTGCTATTAATATACGACGAAGTCCAATCTGGGGCAGGGCGTACCGGTAAATTATTCGCCCACCAATGGGCTGACGGTCAAGCCGATCCCGATGTCATGGCAGTGGCCAAAGGCATGGGCGGCGGTTTCCCTATGGGGGCATGTTTGGCGACTGAGCGCGCAGCCGAAGGCATGGTTGTCGGCACCCACGGCTCCACTTACGGCGGCGGGCCATTGGCTATGGCTGTGGCCAGTGCGGCGTTTGACGAGCTGACAAACCCGGAATTAATGGCCAATGTCAACAAAATAGCTAATTTCATGACCCAGCAATTTGAACGCCTCCAACAAGACCATCCAGAAGTGGTCGAAGATGTGCGCGGCAAAGGCTTGCTCATTGGCATGAAGCTTAAGAAAAAAGCTCTGGACGTGCGCAACCTCGCCCGCGCTCATAAACTCCTCGCGGGCAATGCAGGCGACAATGTCCTGCGCATGGCACCGCCCTTAATTATCAGCGAAGATAATGTGCGGGACGCTGTAGCAATATTAGATCAAGTCTTCACCGAAGCCAAAAGCATGGATGATTTTGACGGCTAGCAGAGAACGGGACGAAATTTTTAAACATCTTCCAAAAAAACCGCTTCTTCCCATCACAGCACCTCCTTAGCAAAGTGTTGCGACGACCCGTTGAACCCACACTTTCAAAGCAGCCGAAACGAGATGTTCTCAATTCCTATATTGAAGTTAGTGGTGCTAGCCAATGACAATAACCAAGCCCCCGGAATCCCGCAGTTTTTGCATAAAAAACATCAAAAATTGGAAAGTAAAAAACAAAGACAAATACCTAAACCCAATCTTCGCAGGCATGCCCTATGTGGCAAAGGCAAAATAGGGGCGTTAGCTCGTAATAGCCGCCCATATTCAGTCTAGAGCGTTTCGGTATCTTTAGTAAGGACGGCCTTGTTGCGTCCCAAACCCATAACGATTTCGGGCGTCTTACGCCCCTCAACCCAAGTTACGGAGCGTTTAAAAAAACCCATTGAGCGGTCAACAGAGCCGCTGATTTTTTGTTCATAGACCGTGAATTCCAATTTATCAGGGTTCCGCAGGTTGAACTTTACGACTTTTGTGTTGTACTTGTCTAAGCGTTTGATAGGAAATCCGGATGAAGCTTCTTTGTGATGAAATTCCCAGACGACTTCCAATGTTTGCTTAAAATGTCCGTTATCATTTCTAACAATCTTAAAGTTATCAGGATTGACAAAGTGCCAAATCATTGTGCCTTTACTGGTGAACTCATCTCGCGAGATGCCGTTTTGACCGTCAATGTTGAGAACACGGTGGAGATGAAAATCATCTGGGGTAATTTCGCCAATATCCAAAAGCCCATTTTTATTATCATCATAAATGCTGAAAACCTTGTTGGCTATACGTGTTTCTTTCGTTTGTAATACGAATCCCCAAAGTAAGAGGCTCCCAAATGCAAGCGCAATGATAGCGGTTGAGAAAATGGTAGTGCGGCGCCAAGGGATTTTACGCATGACTGCACCAAAATCATCTTGTTTGGCACGGCGTATATAGGTTGTAATAAACCGCCGAACGGCATTACTGGGCGTATCACCTTGGTTTTCACAGGCTTTTGAAAAATCCTGTTTCTTTTGGTGCGACACGCGAATGTCTAGGCGTTCGGACTTTTTCTCAAAACCGTCTTTTGTTGAATTGTTATTTCCCATTGCGAGCTCCTTTCATCAAAATATGCAGAAAAGTCACTGCTATTCAATCTTTTTCGTGTCCGGACAGTGTTCCTTTGTGTCCCACTTCGCACAAGGCGACCCAAGAAAATTAAAAAACCCTCATTTCTGACCTTTGGGGTTTAATTTGGGGTGGATAAGCCCTATTTTATAGCTATGAAAAAAATATTTACTTCTTTTGTCGGCAAGTTTTTTGGTGGGACTTTGATTTTGGGTGCGGTTTTTATGCCCCAAGCCATATTTTCTCAGGCTTGGGCGGGTCCGGCGCAGCGCGGGGCTGCGCCTGAGACCTCGGTCATAGCGCCGCAAATGATCCCAGAATCAGCGGCGCTGATGAAAATGTCATTTGCCCCTGTGGTCAAAGAGACCGCGCCGGCTGTGGTCAATGTTTATACGGAGCGCAAAGTGCGCCAGCGGGTCGATCCGTTTTTCTCGTTTTTTGGTCGAGGCATTCCCCGCGAACGTACCGAGCGTTCGCTAGGTTCTGGTGTTGTCGTTCGCTCAAACGGGGTGATTGTCACCAATGCCCATGTGGTTAAGGGGGCGCAAGAGCTGCGGGTTGTGTTGGCGGACCGCCGCGAATTTGAAGCTAAATTAATCGCAGAAGACACCGAGTCTGATTTGGCGATTTTGCAAATTGATACTAAGGGCGAACGCTTGCCCGTCCTGCCTATAGATAGTGATAACTCGTTAGAAGTCGGTGATTTGGTCTTGGCTATTGGCAATCCGTTCGGGGTTGGGCAAACCGTAACCAGCGGTATAGTTTCTGCGCTTGGACGCACGCAAGTTTCTGATTTGGCGAATTTTATCCAGACCGACGCCGCCGTTAACCCCGGAAATTCCGGCGGGGCATTGGTGGATATGGACGGGCATTTGGTCGGTGTGAATACGGCAATTTTCTCGCGCTCTGGCGGCTCTAATGGTATTGGGTTTGCTATACCGGGCGAGTTGGTCAAACGCGCCGTCGACAGTGCGCTGTCCGAAGGTAAAATTACCCGCCCATGGATTGGTGCGCGCACCGAAGGCGTCAATGCCGTCATGGCCGAAGCACTGGGGCTGAATAGGCCGCGCGGGGCTATTGTCGAAGAAATTTACGCAGGCGGGCCGGCTGATAAAGCGGGGATAAAACGCCGCGATGTCGTGTTGTCCATAGACGGCACCGAGATATTTGACGATAGCGGGCTGCGGTTCAAACTGGCGACATTTTCGCCGGGCTATAAAGCCAAGGTCGAGATCTGGCGCGATGGTCAAACCCGTACCGTGTCGGTTCGCGCAGATACACCCAAAGAATCCCCCAAGCGCAACCAATTAACCATAGAGGGAACCAACCCGTTTGAAGGCCTCAGTGTTGTCAATATGTCGCCTGCGCTGGCCGAAGAAATGGACTTTGACCCCTTTGCCAGCGGCGTGGTGATTTCAGGCCGGGCGCGTAATGGCCTCTCCGCACGGTTCAGGTTTCGCACGGGCGATTTATTGCTGCAAGTCATGGGACAAGACATCACCTCCACCGACCAATTGCAAGACGTACTCAACGAATTTGACGGCGAACGTAATTGGCAAATTAAGCTAGACCGGGGCGGCAGGGTCACGAACTCACGTCTTAGGTTTTAGTTTCAATTGCTTTTATTATAGGTGATAGTGGGGCATGAGCGATCTCTTCCAAACTGCTGGCCTTGACGAGGGTGCGCCGCGTCCTTTGGCGGATGTGTTGCGGCCACGGACTATTGGGGATGTGGTCGGGCAGGATCATTTACTGGCGGACGGGGAACCTATCGGGCGGATGTTGGCTAGCGGGCGCATTGCTTCCATGATATTATGGGGGCCGCCGGGGGTTGGTAAGACTACGATTGCCAGACTGATTGCGGGCCATGCGGATATGGAATTCGTGCAGCTATCCGCCGTGTTCTCCGGTGTCAAAGATTTGCGCGCAGTGTTTGCGGCGGCTGAGGCAAGACGTTCAACCGGGCGCGGTACGCTATTATTTGTGGACGAAATTCACCGTTTCAACAAAGCCCAACAGGACGGTTTTTTGCCCTATGTGGAGGCGGGGATTGTCACCCTCATCGGCGCGACTACGGAGAACCCAAGTTTCGAGCTTAACGGCGCTTTGCTGTCGCGTGCGCAAGTGTTTGTGCTGAAACGCCTCAGCGAGAAAGCATTGGACGAGTTGTTAGTGCGGGCCGAGAAAACTACCGAACAAGATTTACCGCTGACCAGAGATGGCCGTGATGCGCTGATTGCATTTGCCGACGGGGACGGGCGTTATTTGCTGAACTTGGCTGAGGAGATATTCGCGCTCAGTGCGAAAAAGAAACTGGATGCTAAAGGCGTCGCCAAACATCTGCAAAAACGCGCACCTGCTTATGATAAGAACCGCGAAGAGCATTATAATCTCATCTCGGCTTTGCATAAATCTATTCGCGGTTCTGACCCGGATGCGGCGCTGTATTGGTTGGCGCGGATGCTCACGGGCGGCGAAGACCCGCTCTATATTGCAAGGCGCATTGTCCGTATGGCGTCGGAGGATATTGGTCTCGCCGACCCGCTCGCCCTGATGTTGGCCAATGAAGCTATGAACACCTATCGTTTCCTCGGCTCCCCCGAGGGCGAGCTAGCCATTGCCCATGCCGTTGTTCACATGGCCACAGCCCCCAAATCCAACGCAGTTTACACGGCGTTTAAATCGGCCATGCGCGCCGCCAAGAAAACCGGCTCCCTCATGCCGCCCACGCATATATTAAACGCACCAACCAAAATGATGAAAGACTTGGGCTACGGCAAGGGCTATGCCTACGATCACGACACAGAAGAGGGCTTTTCCGGCCAAAATTATTTTCCCGATGGCATGAAGCGCGAAAACTTCTACGCACCCAAAGGAGAAGGGCGAGAGCGGGAGATTAAGGCGAGGCTAGAACGGTGGGCGGCACTTCGACACGATAACTGTAGTGATTAACACGTAAATCACCGTCCGATTTACGCCCCGTTATGGCTTAAAACTTGGCTGAAAACCACGCCCTTAAACCTTGACTAAACTCATTATCAGATTCCAGATGGGTTGGGCTGTTTCTGACAAATAAATCATCACCCGTTTCAGGATTAACAATTTCTGCTTTACTGCGCCAACCAATGCTACCACTAGAGTATCCATTCAGGCCAGATGAAAATGATGAAAGGTGATCATACTCTAGCACGGGGCCAAAACCCCAAGCATTTCGCGATCCGTCCTTTCACCGCCCGCTCAAGGTGGCCACCTTGAGCGGGCGATCCAAACATAACACATTTGGTGACAAATCTATAAGACAAGCATTTTTTCTTATATTGGAACCACTTTGATGGTTTCCCCCGTATGTGTATTCACACCAGCAAGCATGACATGCATTTTGACGATGCGGTAAAATTGGCGGAAAATGCCCATAAAGCCAACGTTTATGTGAAAATGAATTATTGGGATATGTCCCGGCATCATCTGGAGCGGCTAAGTTCAAAGGATGCTGAGCACTCATATAGACTTGTGGCGACGTGCGTTGACGATTGCATAAGCCTTGGTGCATAAGCCTTGGCAAGGCATAAAAACCCTTGCATAAATTAGAACGGTTCTTATATTGTGCTTATGAAACACGATATTGCAGACATAAAAAACTTGCTGAATAGGCACGATATTCGCCCGACACAAATCCGCAAGGCGATTGCTGGGCTGTTGTTTGACGGTTTGGATAAACATGTAACCGTAGACGATGTGATAGAGATGGCGCGCGGTCGGCAAATAAAGACCTCAGTGGCCAGTGTCTATAATACTTTGAACCAATTCGCCGCATCCGGACTGCTACGCCGGGTTAGTGTCGAGCAAGGCCGGGCGTTTTTTGATACCAATCTTTCCGCCCATCACCATTTTTACTTTGAAGACGAGGAGCGGCTGGAAGATATTCCTGTGGACGCGATCAACATTCAAGGCTTGCCAAAGTTACCAAAGGGACGGCGGATTAAGTCCGTTGACGTGACCATACGCATTTAGATCGTATATGAGAATTGCTCTCAATTTAGAATTATTCTAAAAGTGATTGACCGCGCCAAAAATATTTGTTAACCTATGTTATTAATCGAATCTACCTAGGCAACATATTTACAAAATCGAACAGGAGAACACCATGGGACTAGCGACATCAAAAACACTCGATAATTTAAAAGACGCATTTGCCGGCGAGAGCCAGGCCAATCGCCGTTATTTGTATTTCGCCCAGAAGGCCGACATTGAGGGCTATAATGATGTGGCGAGCGTATTTCGCTCTACCGCAGAGGGCGAGACCGGACATGCACACGGTCATTTGGAATTTATGGAAGAGGTTGGTGATCCAGCCACAGGCATGCCAATTGGCGGCACTGCCGATAATCTGAAATCTGCCATCGAGGGCGAAACCCACGAATATACAGACATGTATCCAGGCATGGCGCGCACAGCCCGCGAAGAGGGCTTTGACGAAATCGCTGACTGGTTTGAAACTCTGGCGAAAGCGGAAAAATCCCATGCGGGTCGCTTCACCAAAGCATTGGGAAGCATGGACGACTAGTTCATACATCTCATCGCGGTCGATTGCCCCACAACAATCGGCCGCATTCATTCTAAGACATTCGCTATGGAGGGCTCGTAATGGCTCAGCCACCAAAAGAAGGTAGTCTTGCTGCCCCGAAACGTCATGCCATAGATTGGCAAAATGACGATTTTTACGACGATGCGCTAATCACCGAAGAGCTAGAGCGGGTGTTTGACATTTGCCATGGTTGTCGGCGCTGTTTTAATCTGTGCGAAAGCTTCCCGATCTTGTTTGATATGATCGACGACAGTGAAAGCGGCGAGTTGGATACGGTTGATAAATCCGAATACGCCAAGGTCGTTGATGCGTGTACTTTGTGTGATATGTGCTTCATGGTTAAATGTCCCTATGTGCCGCCCCATGAATTTGATCTGGACTTCCCCCATCTTATGCTCCGCGCTCGTGCCGCCGAATATAAGAAAAAAGGCACCAGCTTCACCAAAAAGCAATTGGTGCAAATGGACCGTAATGGCAAGATGATTGGCCCTATATCCGGCCTCGCCAATTGGGCCAGCAAGCTCGGCAATAAGCTTACGCGTCCGGTCATGGAAAAGATAACGGGCATAGATAAAGACGCGGAATTGCCAAAATTCCACGGCAAAACTTTTGAAAAATTATCCGCGAAAAACCCGCCCGTGCGCAATATGGGCGCCCCCGGCGTCGGGCGCAAAGCGGTTATCTTTGCTACTTGCTATGTAGATTATAACAAGCCCGAAAGCGGCACGGCGGCCCATGCGGTTTTGGCCAAAAACGGTGTTGAGACCGAAGTGGTATATCCCGCCTGTTGCGGCATGCCCTATCTGGAAGAGGGCAATATCGAACAGGTCGCTAAACAGGCCGAACTGGTCAAGGCGGAACTGCTCCCATGGGTCGATAAGGGCTATGACATTATAGCCCTGACCGCGTCTTGTGGCTTGATGATGAAAATGGAATGGCCGCTTATATTGCCGGACGACGAGGATATAAAACGCATGTCAGAAGCCACTTATGATGTGGCCGAATATATGGTGGATATTGCCAAAGACGAAGGGCTAGCCGACGGGCTGTCGCCCATAGAGGGCGGTATCACCGTCCATTCCGCCTGCCATGCTCGCGCCCAAAACATGGGGGCTAAGTCGGCAGAAATGTTGCGCAAAATCCCTGACACCAAAGTCGATATTGTCGAGCGCTGTTCGGGTCACGGCGGTACGTTCGGGATTATGAAAGAAACCCGCCCTTACGCGGTCAAAGTTGCGCGGCCCGCTGTGCGCCAGGTGAAAGCTAAGGGCAATGCCAATCTTTGCTCAGATTGCCCGCTGGCCTGTAAACACCTTATTCAAGTCTTGGGCGCGGACGGGGAAAAACTAACGCCAGACCACCCTATGGAACTCATGGCTAAAGCTTACGGATTATAAATTATGCCCAAATCACAACGCACTATCACCGCCGATGACATCTTATCCAACGACGAATTTGCCCCCATCCGCAAAGAAAGACGCGCCGCGCTTAAGCCGTCAAAGGCTTTGCGCCGTGTTGACCTTGGCCGCGACTGCACCTTTTATTTCGAAAGCTTCGAGACCATGTTGTTTCAAGTCCAGGAAATGCTGTATATCGAGAAAGGCGGCGACGCGCAATTGGTGGACGAGCTATCCGCCTATAATCCGCTCATCCCGAACGGCAATGAACTGGTCGCCACCATGATGTTCGAAATCGACGACCCGGTCCGCAGGCTAAATTTACTCTTGCAATTGGGCGGAATCGAGAACCATATTTATCTGCAAATAGGGGGCGATAAAATTTACGTCGTCCCCGAAGACGACGCCGAGCGTACCAGCGCAGACGGCAAAACCTCAAGCGTCCACTTCTTCCACTTCCCCCTGACGGACGCCCAAAAAGCCGCGTTCAAAAACCCAAACACCCAAATCATCCTAGGCTCAGACCACCCCGCCTACGCCCATATGACGGTGCTGAGTGCGGAGACGATAGCGGAGTTGGCAACGGATTTATCTTAGGGTCTGTGGACATTATTTATCACGGTTCGGCGTAAATAACCATCGAACATGGGCACTGTGAAATCTATGTCCCCATGGGAGTGGCTATAAATCATGCCTTTATTTATAATTTTTGCGCGGCGTGCCCCTAGGCTTTGCACGTTTTCTCCAAGTATATACACTAGTGAATATACTTGTGTATATATTGATATATTAAAGCCTCTAGCCTTCCGGTAAAAACCGGAAATGGCCGTTGATTTTTGCGTGGAAGAGTAGGTCGTCTTCGACGGGGCCGGAGCCGATATTGTGGATGATGAGCGGGACGCCCGCATTGGTTTTCTTGTTCGAGACAATACCGATATGGGGTACATTACCGATGAGGCGCCAACTGACAATATCGCCCGGCAGGTAGTCTTCCGCTTTTTGAGTAATCTTGAGCGCCGCGCCTTGGCGTTTTAGGAATTTCTCCATATTGGGCACCCGGCGGTGGTCGATATTCTTGTCAGGCCGCTTCAGCCCCCAGTTTTTCGGATAAGCATTAAAATTAGCGCGCATGTCCTCGTGGACGGCTTTTTGAAAATCAAAGCCAAGCGCGGCGCGGTAAGTGCGGACGATCACATCTGTACAAACCCCAATATCCGCTGGCACATCACCGCCGGGATATTTAAGGCTTATATATCTGCCGTCATAACGGACATCGGCTTTGGTGCGCTCTTGCGCCGCCGAAACAATTGCGTCTGGAGAATTAGCCCAAACTGGTTGAGCCAATGATACCAAAGCACAGGTCAATAATGTAGCTCTAAAAAACCTCATAAAGCTAAAATACATAAAGCCGCCAGCTAAGCAATGAGCAATAGCTGTAGCGCGGGTTAAGAAATGTTCACGCTACACAAACCTTGCGCAATCCGTTCGCGCGGCGTATCACTGCATTTTTGCTAAGGGCAACAAAACGGATGGTATTATGAACGGAATTTTGTATGTTGCGCTTGGGGGCGCGGTCGGGGCTAGCGGGCGACATTTGCTCGGCGGCTTGGCACTGCGTACTATGGGGCCGGGATTTCCTTATGGGACTTTGGCCGTTAATGTATTTGGTGGTTTACTGATGGGGCTTTTGGTTGGTTGGTTAGCGCTTAAGGGGTCGGCGCTGGCGGGCGGTGTCAATAATTTGCGTTTGTTTTTGGCGGTGGGTGTGCTGGGCGGTTTTACGACGTTTTCGGCATTTTCGCTGGACGCCATGCGGATGATAGAAACCAAAGCTTATATGGCGGCACTGGGTTATATTTCCGCCTCCGTAGTTTTTTCAATTTTAGCCTTGTTTATTGGCTTGGTTATTGCTCGTAAAGTGTTCGGGGCATAAAGGTATATTTCATGAGTGGTGTTCAAAATTTAACGGTAGACGAGGGCGACGACGGCTCGCGTCTCGACAGATGGTTCAAGCGTAAATTCCCCCATATCCCCCATGGTCGGGTGGAGAAATATCTGCGTACTGGACAATTAAGGGTCGAGGGCAAACGGGTCAAAGGTAAAGTAAGATTAGAGGCTGGTCAAAATGTGCGCGTGCCGCCATTGCCAGAGCCGGGCGATAAGAAGCCAGCCCGCCGCATGTCGGACGCCGATATAAATTTCATGAAGAATATGGTTATCTATGAGGACAATGATCTGATTGCGCTTAACAAGCCTGCGGGTTTGGCCGTGCAGGGCGGCACCAATACGACGCGGCATATTGACGGTATGCTCCCGGCGCTGGCCTATAAGGGCACACCGCCGCGCCTGGTCCACCGCCTAGATAAGGATACCAGCGGGGTTTTGGTCGTCGCCAAGAATGCCAAGTCTGCGGCATGGCTCGGCAAGGCCTTTCAAAACCGTTCGACCAAGAAAATATACTGGGGCATTACCCAAGGTGTGCCGCGCCCGGCGTCCGGTGAGGTCAAAGGCTATGTGGCCAAAGGCGAGGGCTTTGACGGGCGCGAGGTCATGATGGCGGTGCGCCACGGCACGCCCGGTGCCAAACATGCCCGCACGCTTTATCAGGTCGCGTCATCGGCTGGCAACCGCGCCGCATGGGTGGTGATGCAACCGCTTTCTGGGCGCAAGCATCAACTTAGGCTGCATATGCACCTCTTGGAAACACCGCTGGCATTCGACCCTAAATACACCAGCGACAAAGAAGAGCTGGGCGGCCTTTCGCCGCAGTTACATTTGCACGCAAAGTCGCTAACATTGCCCCACCCAGACGGTCATATTATCGAATTAAATGCAGCATTGTCCCCACATATGAGAAACGCATTTGATCTGTTTGGCTTTGACGAGAATACCACCTTGGAGGAGATGGAACCTTAATATGAATGTGCCGGGCAATATAAATGTGCAATTGCAAACTTGTTACGCAGCATTACAGGCAGGTGATTTTGCCGGGGCAGAACGGTGGTATGAGCAGATAAGCCTTGCCCACCCTAAAAACGGCGACGCTCAGCATCTCGGCGCTATAATAGCACACCGTATGGGGCAGCATCCCTTGGCGCTCTTGCGGATTGATAAAGCCCTCAATATAGCACCGACGCATTTTGAATACTTAAACACCAAAGGCAATATATCGGGTGCTTTGCAAGATATTCCAGTGGCGCTAAAAGCTTATAATGAGAGCTTGAAAGCCAAGCCCGATTATTTGGTGGCGGCACAAAATCTCGGCAAATATCTGATCGATAATAAAGACCCAAAGCGGGCATTGAGCGTGTACCAAAACGGCTTGCAGCACCATCCGAAAAATAATTTACTGCAAATCGGTCGGGTCATCGCCCTTAAGGAAATGATGCTGAGCGAAGAAGCTATGGCAGAATTAAATACTATGGCGAGCGGGAAAAATTACCCATATGTTCGGGGGCAAATTTTGATGCAGATGGAGCGCTACGACGAATCCGTTATAGAGAACCGCAAAGCATTGGCCGAACCGTCCCTCGCGGCCAATGCATTTAAAAACATTATGCAGGCTTTGTGGATGCAAGGCAGGTGGGGCGAAGCGCAAGAGCATATTGATGCATATTTGGCCAAGGCTGGGCACTCTGTCGCCGTTCACGCAGCGGCGGCACGGCTTTTGGATAAGGCCGATGACAGCCCCGCCGCCTATGCCATGTTGGCGCGTTCCGTAGCGCGGCACGGCCCCCAGCCGGACATTTTGGCGGCGCGGGCGCGGTTTAAATTACAAGACGGCGATATGGAGGCGGCCTATATAGATGCGCTGGCGGCTTTGACTGCGCGGCCTGGGGATTTAAATCTAATGGTGGATTATGCGGACGGCGCACTGGCGACCGGACGACATGAAGAAACCTTGCACGCAGCGACAGAGGCTTTGAAAGTCGTGCCCAATAACCAGTTTTGGCTAGCGGTAAAAGCGACGGCCATGCGGGCTATGGGGTCAAACCATGAAGGTCACGACCATAGATATTATATGGACACGGATAAATTTGTTGTGCCGTTTCAGTTAGAGCCGCCCGCAGGGTATGGAAATTTGGCGGAATACAATACGGCTTTGAAATCTGCGCTCGACGAAATGCACGGTCTGTCGGAGCATCCGCTGGATCAGTCTTTGCGAAATGGCACGCAGACGGTGCAAGATTTACGGTTTGTCCAGCATCCAATTTTGAAAGCCCATTTCAAAGCGCTCGACAAACCAATCCGCACCTATATGAAAATGCTGGAAAACACTAAATTGGGGCAAGATGAATCCCATCCATTATTGCGCCGCAATACGGGCGAATATTTAATAACAGGTGCTTGGTCGGTCAAGCTGCGCAAGAAAGGCTTTCATGTCCCCCATGTTCACCCCGAAGGCTGGATAAGCTCGGCCTATTATGTGGATGTGCCGGAAGAGGTTGCGGATACGGAGAAAAAAGCAGGTTGGATACATTTTGGCAAGCCGCCATTTCCGGTTATAGGCGCGGACGGCAAAGAGCTTGGCTATGAAAAAATCGTTCAGCCAAAAGCGGGAACATTGGTATTGTTTCCGTCTTATATGTGGCACGGCACTAACCCGCTGACCCAAGACGCGAGCCGCATGACCTTACCCATAGATGTGGTGCCAACTTAATGGCGAAACGGTTTTATAAAGAGGTGGCAATAGAGGCTCAGGGCGATGATTATATCGTCACGTTGGATAGACGTGTCTTAAAAACACCGGGCAAAATGGCTTTGACGTTCAAGCATAAAGACCACGCAATATTGGTCGCCGAGGAATGGCGCGCGCAAGGCGAGGAGGTATTACCACACACAATGCCGTGTACGCGGATGATGAATGTGGCTTGCGAGCAAACGCCTTCGCGGCGCGGTGAACTGCTCAAAGAATTTCGGGCTTATACGCAAACGGATTTGCTGTGCTACCGCTCTCATAACCCCAAGGATTTGGCGGCGCGGCAAGAGCAAAACTGGCAACCGGTTTTGGATTATGTGGCCAAAAACCACGGTATAGCCTTGGCCACGACCACCAGCATAAAGGCAGTGGCACAACCCGAAAAATCTTTGAGACGTGCGGCTGATTATGCAGATAGCTTGGACGATGCGGATTTGACTTTGCTTTTACATTTTACCGCCAGTTTTGGGTCTGCCATATTGGCTCTGGTTGTTATGCAAAGACATTTGCCAGTGGACACAGCCTTTGCTTTATCGAGATTGGATGAAGGGTTTCAAAATGAGCGTTGGGGGGCGGACGACGAGGCGGTGGAAAACAACCGTTTGCTGTTAAGTGAACTGAGCCAAATGGCGCAATTGATAAAGGAATAGTTATGGGAAATATGGTCACAGTAAAAGAAAGAGCAGGCGGGATATACACCCAAGACGTCTTGGCAGGCAATCACCGCCTCTATGCGGATGAGCCGGAAAGTTTGGGCGGGGCAGATCTCGGCCCCAGCCCGTTTGAATTTGTGCTGGCTGGGTTAGGGTCTTGCACGACGATCACTTTGCGCATGTATGCGGAGCGTAAAAAATGGCCTGTTACCCATATCGGCGTTGATGTCAGTTATAAAAAATCTGGCTTTGGGGCTGATATGAAAAGCGTGTTCGTGCGCAAAATCACCATAGAGGGCGAACTGGACGAAGCCCAGCTTAAACGCATGATGGCCATAGCCGACAAATGCCCCGTCCACAAAATGCTGGAAGCCAAAACCGAGATACGCACAGAGTTGGTATAAGCTGTTGTGACGAAGTTTGCTCTCCTATGTTTAACTTGCAAACCGCCAGAAAAATGCGATTTTGGTGGTTATGACGAATCGAAATAAAACCAAACCTGATACACCCGCTGTCCATATCCCGCCGCCAGTGATTGTGGTGGTGCTATTGCTGGCCGGACTTGGGCTGAATTATTATTTGAAGACCACATTTGGTGCGGCGACTGGCTGGCTTAAATATCTTGGTTTCGGGCTGTGTATAATTGGCCTTGGTATTGCGCTTTGGTGCGCAATTTTATACCGCAAGGCCAAGACCAGTATTTTACCGCACACAAAGGATAGCAATATGATCGAGACGGGGCCATTTGCCCGCTCGCGTAATCCGATTTATCTGTCTATGCTGATGGTGTTTGTCGGGGTGTGCTTAATTGTTGATGCACCAGCGGCACTTATGTTTATCGTCCCGACCTATCTGGCTTTGCGCTATTATGTGATTGCCCGTGAGGAAGCTTATTTAACCCGCCGGTTCGGCGACGAATACATATCTTACCAATCCCGTGTAAGGCGCTGGATTTAATTAGGAGAATACCGTGAAACTGCAAATATTGTTCACTGCGTCAATGGCCGCGCTTTTGCTCGTGGCTTGCGCGCCAAAGAACCAAACCCCACCCGACTTTGCCCATCAGGCTAGCGATATAAAACCTGACCCTAGCGTGGTTTACGGCAAGTTACCCAATGGGGTTCGCTATGCGGTGATGCACAATGAGACCCCGACCAAGACGGCAGCTCTTAAGGTGAGAATAAGTTCTGGTTCTTTAAACGAGATAGATGAATTTCGCGGCGGGGCGCATTTCCTGGAGCATATGGCATTTAACGGTTCTAAAAATATCCCGGAAGGGGAGATGGTCAAAATGCTGGAGCGTAGCGGCTTGGCATTCGGTGCCGACACCAACGCCTATACCAGCTTTGACCAGACAGTTTATATGCTGAATTTGCCTGATGTAAGCGAAGACATGATCGACGAGACCTTGATGATCATGCGTGAAACGGTAGAAAATCTCACTCTGGACCAAGACGCTATTGACCGGGAACGGGGTGTTGTTCAGTCGGAAAAACGCCGCCAAGATAGCCCCGGCGTGCGGGCATCTCTCGACCAATTTAAGTTTTTTGCTCAAGGGTCGCGCCTGTTTGGCCGCATGCCCATTGGTGTTGACGAAACCTTGGAAACCATGAACGCCGATTTGTTTCGTGACTATTACCAAAAGTTTTACCGCCCGGAAAACACATTTGTCGTCTTGGTCGGCGATATTGAAACCGATTATGCCAGCACCAAAATCGCGGAATATTTTGCTGACTGGCAAGCGGTGGGCGAAGCAGGCATAGACAAAGACGCTGGCACAACACCGCCGCGCCCCTCCGATATTGGCTATTTCACCGACCCGGAAGTGCAGACCAATATCACCTTGGCAACCATAAAGCCTTATGAAGATTTCCAGGACAATATCGCCAACCGCAAGCGCGGCTTTATTGAAGGGCTTGGCAACCGTATCCTGAACCGCCGTATTTCGGCTTTGGCACAAAAGGCCGATGCCGTCTTTATTTCTGGCGGTGTTGGACGATCTTCGCCGTTCGAAACTATGGAGCAAGCGGCGCTGTCCATGTCGTCGCGACCTGAATATTGGAAACAAGCTTTGGCGGTCGGCGAGCAAGAACTGCGCAAGGCCATAAAGTTTGGGTTTACCCAAGCCGAGCTAGACGAGCAATTGGCCAATTCGCGCAAGTCCATGGAAGTGGCTGTGCAGACCGCAGAAACCCGGCGCACAAATTCCTTGGCGAGTGGTATCCTCAATGGATTTGCCAACGAAAGTGTATTTTCCCATCCGTCCTCAAGTCTGGAACGCTTTGCCGTTTACGGCGATGATATTACCCTCGCCGAGGTTTGGGACGCGTTTAAGCAGCAATGGTCAGCGCTCGACACGCCTTTACTCTATTTGCAAACCAGCGAAATGCTCGAAAATCCCGAGGTGGAAATCCGCGCCGCCTATGAGGCTAGTTTGGCCATACCTGTCGTCGCTAATGCCAAAAAAGATGTCGGGGAGTTTGCCTATACGGATTTCGGCACACCCGGGAAAGTGGTCAGTGAAAGCCGTATCGAGGACGTGGGCGCAGATTTGGTCTTGTTTGACAATAATGTCATGCTCAATTTCAAACACACGGAATTTGCCAAAGACAGTATCAGCATTTCGGTGCGTATCGGCGACGGTAGCCTGTCCATGCCGAGCAAAAATGCGGCACTGCGCTATTTAGGGCAAAATGTCATGACCGCAGGCGGGCTGGAAGCCCACAGTGCCGACGAGATCCGCACACTGCTGGCAGGCAAGGCTGTGGGCGCAGGATTTGGCTTTGGCGCAAAACATTTTTTCATCACGGGCAGCACGGTGCCGTCCGATTTAACCGAACAATTTAATTTAATGGCGGCGCGGTTGACCGCACCTGGTTACCGCCCCGAAGCTCGGGCGCGGTATAATAAATATATAGAAAGCTGGTATCCGACACTGGATTCGACCCCGGGCGGCGTAGCCAGCCGTGATGTAGCGCGCTTGCTACATTCGGGTGATCCGCGCTACGGTATCCCGAGCCAAGCTGAACTTTTGGCACCTGCGACCCAGGAAATCCAAAACTGGCTGTCACCGCATTTGCGCAATGGCCAAATAGAAATCACCGTGATCGGGGATATTGATAAGGCCACGATTGTCGACCAAGTTGCCCGTACATTCGGTGCTTTGCCTAAGCGCAATACTCATCTTGGTGATTATCCCGGCATGACCAAGCTAACCTTCCCGAAAGGCAAGCGTAAGCCTGTGACCCTGAGCCATTCTGGCGATGCGAACAGAGCTTTGTTGCAAGTATTTTGGCCTGCGCCGGACGGTAGGGATATGATGGTCAATCGCCGCTTGGGTGTATTGCGCAGTATTTTATCCAACCGCCTGACGGACATTATCCGCGAAGATGAAGCCGCCGCATATTCGCCGTCTGCTGGCCGCAGCGGTTCGCGCTTTTATCCGGGTTATGGCTATATGTCGGCTTCACTTGGCTTAAAACCTGAAAAAGTAGACGAAATGATAAAAGTCCTTGATAATATTGCCGCAGATTTCCAGACCGGAAATATCAGTGATGATGAGTTTTTACGGGCGATAAAGCCTACGCTCGAAGGGCTGGACACTACGCTTGAGAGCAATTCATATTGGGGGCGGGTCATCGCGACGGCGCAAACGGATACATGGGGCGTCGATAATTTTCGGAGCCGCGATGAAGCGTACCAAACTATGACACTAGACGACATCAAACCATTAGCGGCACAAATATTTAAGGCTAAAAATGCCTACCGAATACAAATATTACCACAAAATTAAGACGGTTTTCATAGGTAGTTAACCATAAACATCGCCAAGCCGTCCCTATGCGGGACAGTGTCCGGTTTTGGCACGAGACGTGCATCGCTCCCTAGCAATTAACGTTGTTGCTAGTGGAGACATGAATGTCCTTTTTTAAAATCTGTAAATTCGATATTATCGCAAGCTATAAAAAAGATAGCGGTGGTAATATGGCCATCACATTTGCAGTTGCTATGTTAATGGTTCTGGTTGCGGTAGGCGCAGCTGTTGATTTTACTATGGCACAAAGTTCACGCGTTAAAATGCAGAACCCGCAGATACGGCTGTATTGGCGGCTGCAAAATCCGGCGAAACTGCGCAGACCGCCTTACTCCGGGTCGCGCAAGACGTGGTAAATGCCAACAACCAGACCGGACAGTCTCTCACAACAACCCTTAACTTGACAACGGCAGGCCGTGTCCGCGTTAATGTGGCCAGTCAATACAATACATTTTTGATGGGTATGTTTGGTCGCCCAACCGTAGATTTAGCTGTGGTCAGCGAAGCACCGCTTGGCTCTAGTGAACCCGTTAATATTGCTCTGGTCTTGGACACCACGGGTTCTATGCGCGGCACTAAATTAACATCCCTAAAGACGGCAGCAAACAATTTGATCACGCTTTTGGACGGATATGATAATGATAGCCTCAAAGTGTCCGTTGTGCCGTTCAGCCAATATGTCAATGTCGGCATGTCGCGCCGAAGTGCAAGCTGGATTGACGTTCCCGACAATAGTTCAAGAACTGGTGCGGAAGTTTGTCCGACGCGTAGGGATTTAATATCACGCACCAATTGCCGCATGGAAAACCGTACCAGATATAATGACGGCGTGCCGTATACGGTTAGGGTTCGGGTGTGTGATGATGTATGGGGAGAGCGGTACCGCGATACCTCCCGGCCCTGTTACACACGGACACATAACCGCCGTTGGTATGGGTGTGTTGGTTCCAGAAATGCGCCTTGGAACGAGCGTGTGGCTTATTCTGGTCGCAAAATTCCTGGACTGATGAACACACGTTGTGGCACCGAAATTCGCCCGCTTACGACCAATATGAATACGGTAAAATCAACAATCAACGCACTTACCGCACGCGGCTGGACATATATTCCGTCTGGTATCGCTTGGGGTTGGCGCGCTTTGGATACCAATGAACCATTGACCGAAGCGCGCGGCCCATACGCGGCTAACACTAAAAAAGTTATGATCATTATGACCGATGGTGCCAATACCAGATCCAAAAATGGAATGGGTCATAATGGCCGCGATGTCGGCAAAGCTAACCGGACCACTGCGGATATGTGTGGCAATGTGAAAGACAGTGACATTGAAATCTATACAATTGCTTATGACATCACCGACAATGCTACCAAAAATTTGATGCGCAATTGTGCTACGAATGCAGGCATGTATTTCGACGCTTCAAATGCGGCAGAGCTTAATGCAGCGTTCGAAGAAATAGGTCGCAATCTAATCCGGGTTCGCCTGACTCATTAGCGAGTTTTATTGTGGGTTGGTTATCGGTGCCATGCCGAGATCGGTAAAATAGGCATTGGCATCGAAAGAGAAAGTCTTGGGGAAGAACGGATTGTTTGTAAGGTTATCTTCGACCTTATCCCATGATTTCTTGGCCGCCCAGTCAAAGGCCGCTAGACCTTTTTTGGTGCGTTCTTCAGCGTCGTTAAAATCTTTGGATATGAGGCTTTTAGGCACACCGTGCGGCACGATTGTTTGGGTTGACCCGGCTCAAGCTGGCTCCGGCACGGATAATAACAACCCAGACCCGGAGCTAAATGGGCAAAGCATTGTCGGCTCCAAAATGATCTGGGGCTTTAGGGCCAAGAAAGATAAATGGAGCAGCGGTAAGATCTACGATGCCCGCGACGGCAAGACCTATAAATCAAAACTTAAACTCACCGAAGACGGACGACTTGAGGTTAAAGGTTGTGTCGGGCCGTTTTGTAAAAAACTGGTCTGGAGCCGGGTTGCGGCGAAATAAATTTATGGGCGATTTACCTGCGCCGCCGCGCTTAAGTTTTTCACTAATGCCAAGGCCGCGTCTTTGCCGTTTTTGTGGAATGCCTCGACTATAGCCGAACCGACGACGACCGCGTCCGCATGTGCTGCCACTTGCGCCGATTGCTCGGGCGTTTTGATGCCAAAGCCGACAACCACAGGCAAGCCGGAAGCCGTGCGGATACGGTTTACAGCGTCCGATATAGCCGCGTTCTCGCCTTTGGCGGCACCCGTAATACCTGCGACCGAAACATAATAAACAAAGCCTTTTGTACCCGCGACAACTGTCGGTAGACGGGCATCGTCTGTGGTCGGGGTGGCGAGGCGGATAAGGGCGAGGTCGTGCTGATCGAATGCGGCGCGAAGTTCGCCGTCTTCTTCGGGCGGCAAATCAACAATAATAGCCCCGTCCACGCCAGAATCCTTGGCAGCGGCAGCAAATTCAGCATAGCCCATATGGTGGATAGGATTGGCATACCCCATGAGAATGATTGGTGTGTCGTCATTGTCTTTGCGAAAATCTGTGGCCATATCCAATACCGAACGCACAGTCGTACCAGACTTCAGCGCCCGCAGCCCCGCCAATTCAATCACAGGCCCGTCCGCCGCCGGATCGGTAAACGGCATACCAAGTTCGATAATATCCACCCCCGCGTCTGGTAGAGCTTTCATCAGCTCCAGGGACGCCGCGTGGCTAGGGTCGCCGCCCATGATATAAGCAACAAAACCGGACTGGTTAGCGGCGCGGAGGCGGGCGAATGTTTTGTCTATGCGGGTTGTCATATCTCAACCCCCATCAATCCGGCAATCGTGTTTACATCTTTGTCGCCACGTCCCGACATGTTCATGATGATTAGGCCGTCCCCGCCCAGTTCTTTGGCTAGGTCCAATGTGCGCGGGAGTGCGTGGGCGGACTCCAGGGCTGGGATAATGCCTTCAAGTTTTGTGCAAAGTTGGAAGGCGTTCACGGCCTCGTTGTCCGTGCAAGACACGTATTCGGCGCGGCCTATTTCGTGTAGGTAGGAATGTTCTGGGCCGATGCCGGGATAGTCTAGGCCGGCGCTGATGGAATGGGCGTCGTTAATCTGGCCGTGTTCGTCTTGCAACAGGTATGTCCGGTTGCCGTGGAGGATACCCGGTGCGCCGCCCGTGAGGGACGCCGCGTGTTCGTCCGTATCAACGCCGCGCCCGGCGGCTTCGACGCCTATCAGGCGCACATTTTTGTCTTCGATAAATTCGTGGAATATGCCCATAGCATTGGAGCCGCCGCCGATGCAGGCCACGACTGCGTCCGGCAATCTGTTCTCGGCCTTGAGGATTTGCGCCTTGGCTTCACGGCCTATGATGCTTTGGAATTCGCGCACCATTTCGGGGTAGGGGGCAGGGCCTGCCACCGTGCCGATACAGTAAAATGTCTCGGACGCGTGGGTGACCCAATCCCGTAGAGCATCATTCATAGCGTCTTTGAGGGTGGAGGTACCAGAGGTGACAGAGCGCACTTCTGCGCCCAATAATTTCATGCGAAATACATTGGGTTTTTGCCGCTCAATATCCACCGCGCCCATGAAAACTATACAGTCCATACCCAGCCGCGCCGCCATGGTCGCCGTAGCTACGCCGTGTTGTCCCGCGCCTGTTTCTGCGATAATGCGCTTTTTTCCCATGCGTTTGGCAAGCAGGAGTTGCCCCAGCACATTGTTGATTTTGTGGGCGCCCGTATGGTTGAGGTCTTCGCGTTTGAGATATATTTTCGCACCTTTTCCGTACTCCGTTAGGCGTTCCGCGAAATAGAGCGGACTAGGGCGGCCAACATAATGTTGTGCAAAATTATCAAATTCCGCCCAGAACGAGGGGTCTTTACGGGCTTCTTTATAAGCGGATTCCAGCGCCAGAATGGGTGGCATGAGCGTTTCCGCCACATAGCGCCCGCCAAAACTGCCAAAGCGTCCGTTTTCGTCTGGGTAATTAGTCATGTACTGCTTTCATAAACGCACGAATTTTCTCGTGGTCTTTTACGCCGGGTTCCCGCTCAACACCAGAGGAGACATCGAAAAATTTTATACCTGTGCGCTTTGCCGCAATAATGTTTTGCGGGTTAAGTCCACCTGCCAATATGAGTGGGGTCGAGCAGGTGAAACCCCGCAATAAATCCCAATCAAAACTAAGCCCATGCCCACCGCGCTGGCTTTCGCCTTTGGGTACTTTGGCGTCGAGCAAGATATAATCAGCACACGCTTCATATGCTTTGATGTGTCCGAGGTCTGATCGGTCACGTATGGCGACGGCTTTGATAATCGGTAGCCCGGTCAGGGCTTTGGCTTTACGCACCCACTTCGGACTTTCGTCTCCGTGCATTTGCAAAAAATCAGGCTGCATCTGGCTTGCTATGCGCTCTAGTAAACCCTCATCAGCATTAACCGTCACCGCGACACGTTGCGCACACCCAATTGCAGGCCGTGAAATCCGCGCCGCTTCAACTACACTCAACCGCCGCGAACTCTTGGCCTCAACAATAAACCCAAGCATATCCGCGCCATGCCTTAGTGCCGCTTGCACATCCGTCGGTCGGGTAAGGCCGCATATTTTCACTTGGGTTATCATATGGTTGACCCTAACAAAAAAAGGGTGCCTTGCGACACCCTTTTTCTTGCATAGTTTGCAAAATTTACTTTTTCAGTAAATCGCGGATTTCTGCGAGTAGCACTTCTTGTGCCGGTGGGGCAGAAGGTGCTTCTTCTTCTTTTTTCTTGGATTTGTTCATACCTTTGATGATCATGAACATAACGAAGGCAACGATGATGAAAGAAATTAACGCAGTTAGGAAATCGCCGATATTCATAACAACGGCGTCTTTGATAACTTTGTCGCCTTCCATTACGGCGTCTTTCATAGTGTATTTCATGCTGGCTAAATCAATGCCGCCCATAATCGGACTGATGGCTGGCATGAAAATACCATCAATAAATGATTTAACAACGGTACCGAATGCGGCACCCATAACAACGCCGACAGCCATGTCGACAAGATTGCCTTTCATTGCGAAAGACTTAAATTCTGAGATCATACCCATAATTTTCCCCTAAGGATTAAGTTTATAACGCGCGGATATGACACCAAAAAACGGCTTTCGTCAATACGGCACATCAAATGGAAAACGCCGTGAAAGCATCAAAATACGCCAAAATTGGCTTTATTGTGGGCTGGCGTCGTCGATTTTTTTTGCTAGACCCTTGGCCGTGCGAAAGAACGGTACGAATTTTTCAGGGATAGCAATAGATTCGCCCGTGCGCGGATTACGAGCGGCGCGGGCTTTGCGCCGGCGCGGTGTGAAACTGCCAAAGCCGCGCAATTCGACACGGGCGCCAGCTTCAAGGGTCTGGGTGATACTCTCAAAGAATATGGCAACCACCCGCTCGCATTCCTCAGGGCTGAGGTGCGGGTTTTCGCGTTCCAAGTTTTCTATCAGTTCCGACTTAAGCATGCCCTTTTATCGCCGTTCATTTGAGTTCAGTCAAGGGGTGTTAAGGTCGAGATTGCTTAATCTGGCAGAAATTTTGTCCCGCGCTGTGCGAAATCGGTCCATAAGCTGGTCTTTGTCCAAATTTGGCGCAGCACTTTTCGTATTTGGCGCGGGGTCGGGTAGTGGCCAATGCAGGCGCTTGACGGTGGCAGGGACAATGGGGCAGACCTCGTCCGCGCACAAGGTTATGATCAAGTCTACTTTGGCAAGGTCGATACCATTAACGGATTTGGATGTGTGCGCCGAAAGGTCAATACCATTTTCGGCCATCACCCGCACGGCGTAGGGATTAACCCCGGCGGGTGCAGAGCCTGCGCTTAGCACAGAAACCCGCTCACCGAACATATCCCGCGCTAAGCCCTCCGCCATTTGCGAGCGGGCGGAGTTTGCGACACAGAGAAACAAGATGGTTTTCATTGCAGTAATTTGTTGGTCAAAACCTACTGTGCCGCCGCCGCTAGATTGCGCAGCACATAGTGTAAAATACCGCCGTGGCGATAATATTCCAGCTCGTTTTCCGTATCAATCCGGACGCGGGCTTTGATGGTTTTGGTTTTGCCGTCCTTGTCTGTGATTTTCACATCTATACTGGAGCGCGGGGTGATGTCGTTAACGCCGCCAATGTCGATGGTTTCACTACCGTTCAGGCCAAGTTCTTGCCAGCCTTCACCGTCTGCAAACTCCAGCGGTAAGACGCCCATGCCAATTAAATTAGAGCGGTGAATGCGCTCAAAGCTTTTGGCGATAACGGCTTTGACGCCGAGCAAAATCGTGCCTTTGGCAGCCCAGTCGCGTGAGCTACCATTACCGTACAGGCCGCCAGCGAGTATGACCAAGTCTTTGCCGTCGTCTTTATATTTCATGGCCGCATCATAGATGGACATGATTTCGCCTGTTGGCACATATTTGGCCACGCCGCCCGTTGTGCCCGGCACCATTTTATTTTCAATACGGATATTGGCAAAGGTGCCGCGCATCATAATCTGGTGATTACCGCGTCTGGACCCGTAAGAATTGTACTCATTGCGCGGCACTTGGCGCTCTGATAAATATGCGCCCGCCGGGCTGTCTGCCGCTATGGCACCCGCTGGCGAGATGTGGTCAGTGGTGATGGCCTCGCCGAGCAGAGCTAGAATATTGGCGTTTTTGACATCCTCAACCGCGTCGGGTGTCATGGTCATGCCCTCGAAATAGGGCGGGTGCTGGACATAGGTGGAGCTGGTGTTCCAATTATAGGTTTCGCCGCCCTCGACTTTGATGTCGCGCCATTGTTGGTCGCCTTTATAGACGTCTTTATAGCGGTCTACGAACATTTTACGGGTGATGGTTTTGCGCACCAGAGCGTCAATATCCTTGGACGTTGGCCAAATGTCGCGCAGGAATATTTCCTTACCGTCCGACCCCACACCAAGCGGATCCGTTTCGAAATTATGGTGCATGGAACCTGCCAAAGCATAAGCGACCACAAGCGGTGGTGAGGCCAGGAAGTTAGCGCGAATATCCGGGCCAATCCGGCCTTCGAAATTGCGGTTGCCGGACAGAACGGAACACGAGATGAGATCACCGTCCTTAATGGCTTCGGAAAGCTCAGGCGCGATAGGGCCAGAATTGCCGATACAAGTGGTGCAGCCATAGCCGACCACGTTAAAGCCGAGGGCGTCCAAATGTTTCTGGAGATTAGATTTCTTGAGATATTCACCCACAACCTGAGAGCCAGGTGCGAGAGAGGTTTTGACCCAGGGCTTGGGCTTTAAACCCAAAGCATGGGCTTTCTTGGCCAACAAACCCGCGCCGATCATAACGCTGGGGTTGGAGGTGTTGGTACAAGACGTAATCGAGGCAATGAAAATATCGCCGTGGTCAACTGCGAAATCCTGGCCTTTAACGGGCGTGGGTGCGCCGTCCATTGGGGATTTATCAAATGTATTGCGCAATATATTGCCGAAATCGTGGCTCGCGGTTTTTAGGGAAATTTTTTCTTCAGGACGTTTTGGCCCTGAAATCATAGGCTCTACCGTGCCCATATCAAGGTGAAGCGTATCCGTGAACACAGGGATGACATCACCGCGCCACATGCCTTGGGCTTTGGCATATTTCTCAACCAGTTCGATACGCCCCGCGTCGCGTCCGGTGGCCTTAAGATAAGTGATAGTGTCTTCGTCTACGGGGAAGAAGCCGCAAGTGGCACCGTATTCCGGCGCCATATTGGCCAGAGTTGCTTGGTCTTCAAGGGAGAGATGGTCGAGACCTTCGCCGAAAAACTCGACGAACTTACCGACCACACCGTGGGCGCGAAGCTGCGCGACAACAATAAGCACTAGGTCGGTTGCGGTCGCGCCTTCGGGCATTTTTCCGGTCAGTTCCATGCCGATAACTTCGGGGATGAGCATGGAGATTGGCTGTCCGAGCATAGCGGCTTCGGCTTCAATACCGCCAACACCCCAACCAAGGACGGACAGGCCGTTAATCATAGTGGTGTGGCTATCGGTGCCAACGAGCGTATCCGGGAATGCAAAGGTTTCTCCGCCTTCGGTTTTTGTCCACACAGTTTGACCGAGATGTTCCAGATTAACCTGGTGACAGATACCCGTTCCCGGCGGAACAACAGCGAAATTATCAAAGGCGGTTTGACCCCATTTCAAGAAATCATAGCGTTCGCCGTTACGTTCATATTCGCGCTTGACGTTCTTAGCAAAGGCGAGGTTTGTGCCAGAATAATCAATCATGACCGAATGGTCGATAACCAAATGCACAGGGTTTTGCGGATTGATGGCGTCGGCTTTAGCTCCCAGCGTGACCACTGCATCGCGCATAGCCGCCAAATCAACTACGGCAGGCACGCCAGTGAAATCTTGCATCAATACGCGCGCCGGGCGGAACGCAATTTCGTGGGTGGACGTCTTGGTTTTCAGCCAGTCCTTGATGGCAAGGATGTCGTCCTTGGTAACGGTTTTATTGTCTTCATTGCGCAGTAGATTTTCCAACAATACTTTGAGTGAGTAAGGCAGTTTGGAAATCCCCTCAAGGCCGTTCTTCTCGGCTTCTTTTAGGTCAAAATATGTATAGGTGCCGCCGCGCACCGTCATTTCGCGTTTACAATTAAAACTGTCAAGAGAAGCCATGAGAATATCCTTTTAGCAAGTGTGAATTATAGTATAGCGCGGCAAATCTAAGGCCGCAATCTTTGAATTAATCTTCTTCAGATTTAGCGCCAAGTTCCGGCATATGCTTCATCAAAAGCGGCATGTTGAGCATGGTAAAGACCAATGTGATGGGCAACATGCCAATCAGCTTGAAGTCCGTCCAAAATTTCACCGAATAATTGCGCCAGATATATTCGTTGAGGACTGCGAGGAAAAGAAAGAATATGCCCCATCTAAATGCCAATGTTCGCCAAGCTTTTTCCGGTAGCTTGTAGACTTCGGCGAACATCAATTTGAACACATTTTTACCCAGCGCTAGAGACCCTAATATAGTGCCGCCAAACAGCAAATTAATGGCGGTAGGTTTCATTTTAAACACGGTCGGGCTTTTAAAGCCAATGGTAATAGCTGCAGTACCGAGAACTATTATTGCCGTCACCTTAAGCATGATAGACACCTGTCCGGTTTTCATCTTGGAGTGAATGACGGCAATAATGATTGCGACGGCAAAAACCAAAGCACCGATATAAAGCGGTGCGTCTTCGCCCGGCACACTCATGCCGAGCAGGTTAAACTGGCTGTCTGCGTCAATCATCTTGCGGGCAAGGTTGAAAACCAAGACATAAGCGAGGACGGGACCAAGGTCAGCCCACATGGAGGATTTAGGCTTTTGGGATATTGTATTATTCATAGCGGCGGTTTACCGAATGCACAGCAAATTGCAAGTAAATGTCGTGCATAAAAAAACGAGGTGAAAAACCTTGCGCCCCGCTAGGTTTTTCACCTCGGTAACTTGCCCCAATCACAAGAACAGCAAGTTGAACCACCTTGGTATGGTGGAAATATGCTACAAACATTGCCAGCCAGCCAGTTTTCCGAGGTGAAAAACCGAGTAGTACTGGATTTGCCTGTATGTGCATGTTATTAAGCAAAAAATTTGATTGAGGGAGTGCAATGATTGTATGGCGGGTATAGATAAAATTTCGCGCCTTGTGAGCTGGGACGATTTTTCTGTGTTTTTGGCTATATCAAAAACCGGGTCTATTTCCAAGGCTGCGGTGCTTTTAGGGCGAACGCAACCGACTATATCCAAGCGCATTGACAATCTTGAAGCCCGCCTCGGCATACAATTGTTTAAGCGCACGACATCGGGTATGTTGGCTACCGAAATTGGCAAAGCCATGCTTAGCCATGCCAGTGCTATGAACCGGAGCGCCACCAGTATTGAACGCATGGCCAGTAGTTTGGATAAATCCGGCACTGGAGATGTGTTGCTGCGCTGTCTTGACGGCTTGGTTACTGATTGGATTATGCCTAATTTGGCAGCGTTCCAAGCGGAAAACAAGGGGCTTAACCTTAGTTTTTATACCCAAAATACCGCTGTTATCGATTCGGATCATGAGCCGGATCTCGCCGTGCAGTTTAACACAAGCAAGCCCATGGAATTTGTCGCCCAGCGGCTCGGATCCCTGCATTATGTGCCTATGGTCAGCCGCGCTTATAAAGAAAAAAACGGCATTCCACGGACTATGGAGGACGCAGTTAACTACCATTTGATGTATTTGCGCCGTTCCGGCCTTGTAGTGGAAGAATGGGAGAAAAAATCCCGAGCCTTGCGCGAATTGGCCACACCGTCCTTAAGTGCCAATTCATGCTCGGTTATACTAAGCGCAGTGCTAAACGGCGCGGGTATTACCATGTTGCCGACCTATATGGCTCAATTATATCCGGAACTTGTGATGCTCGATTACGAGATTGTATATTCTTATAATTTTTGGCTGGTGCGCGCGCCCCATACAACACAACTCGGCAGGGTTAATACCACGGCGGATTGGTTGTTGGAGACGTTTTCGTCCGCAGAACAACCGTGGTTTGACCAGGATTATATCCGTCCAAGCGAGTTTTCGGATATAGAAATCATAATGCCCCACTAGGCGGTTTACTCCAGATAGAGCGGTGGCTTTGGCAGGGATTCAAAATCTTTTCTCGAGTGCTGAATAATGACCTTGGCATTACTTGCTTTGGCTAGGGCTTCAAATTTATCCATGGAGCGCAAGGTTTCTTCGGCGTCGGTATTGAAAACGGGGATTGTCCGCTTTTCTCTGGCCTCATGCAGATGATAAAGGTCACCTGTTAGCAACACTGTGCCAGCTTTGGCTAATTCCAGTTTCAGAACCGTATGTCCCGGCGTATGGCCAGGCGTTTCGATAATGGTTACGGTGCCGTCGCCAAACACATCATATTCACCTTTGAATTTCACAGTTGTTGCCGTTTCCAGCGCACTATAGGCGGGGAAAGTTTGCGTGTCCTTGCGGGCGTCGTCGCGAAATAAATGGGTGTGTTCGGCTTCGCTTACCAAAAAAGTTGAAGCCGCATAAGCACCCGCATTGCCCACATGGTCAAAATGCGAATGGGACACGGAGAGATATTCTATATCTGCCGGGTTTACCCCCAGTGCATCCAATTGGCTTCCCAAGGTGGTGGGCACCGAGAGATGAAATGGCCCGTTGGTGACGCCGTCTTTCATCGCGTTGAGGGCATCCGGCAAGCCCGTATCCCACAACAAATCGCCCTTGGGATGGCGGATCAAATAACAACTGTCCACGGCTTTATTGGTGCGCCCTGCGTAAGCGCCGCCTTTATCAAATAGAGATAAATCCAGCATATCGATTAAGCCGCATTCCAGAGCATACATTTTTACGGTAGCCTGGGTTTTGGCAACTTGGTTTTTCGCCTCAGGGTTCGCCGCTTGCTCGGGTGGTTTCGCATCATTATTATTACACGCTGCCAGAAAGAGCAGGCTGGCCAAAAGAACATGTTTCATACTTACCTCCAGATGAAATTTCCCCCACCCTATACTACCTGCCAAAAAATCCAAGCCTTTCTCAAGCCTCAGGTTTGTATGTTCTTATACAGCCTCTAAAAAGATAAAAACAAACCATAACAAAATTTGCCGATTTCACAGAGCGCCTCATTGCCACTACAAAAAATTCATTGATTTACAAGAGTTGGCACATGGTGCTATTTGGTTCCTCATAAGAGCAATGAAACAAAGGAAAGGTGTATTATGACCCACAAAGACCCCGTTTATAAAGTCCCCGTTGTGTTTCAAAAACAAGCAAATTTATCGCCTGAAAAATATGCCGATATGTATGCGCGCTCTATTGCTAATCCTGAAAAATTTTGGGGCGAGCAGGGTAAGCGGCTCGATTGGACAGTGCCCTATACCAAGGTCAAAGATGTCAGCTGGGATAAGTCCGATTTGCATGTGGCTTGGTATGGCGACGGGGTTTTGAACGTATCAGAGAACTGTATCGACAGGCATTTGGAAACGCGCGGCGACAAGGCGGCGATTATCTGGGAGGGTGATAGCCCGAGCGACAGCATCACCCTGACTTACCGCGAACTGCACCGCGAGGTTTGCCGCTTTGCCAATGTCATGAAAAAGCTCGGCGTGCGTAAAGGCGACCGGGTCACCATTTATATGCCGATGATATTGGAAGCTGCCTATGCCATGTTGGCCTGTGCGCGTATTGGCGCGGTGCATTCCGTGGTGTTTGGTGGTTTTTCTCCCGAAGCTCTGGCGGGGCGAATCGTTGATTGCGACAGCACATTTGTCATTACCGCAGACGAAGGTCTGCGCGGAGCGAAACCAATTCCGCTCAAGGCCAATTGCGATGCGGCTTGTGATATAGCGGGTATTGTTAAAACCGTGCTGACCGTAAGGCGCACGGGCGGTGATGTGACTATGGTGGAGGGTCGGGATGTCTGGCTACATGAAGCGCTGGAGGGCGTGTCCTATGATTGTCCGGCAGAGCCCATGAACGCCGAAGACCCTTTGTTTATTCTATATACCAGCGGCTCTACGGGTAAGCCCAAAGGTGTATTGCACACCACGGGCGGCTATTTGGTGTGGGCGTCTATGACCCATGAATATGTGTTCGACCTCAAAGAGACAGATGTCTATTGGTGTACGGCGGATGTGGGCTGGGTGACCGGGCATACCTATATTGTCTACGGCCCTTTGGCCAATGGTGCGACCACCGTCATGTTTGAAGGTGTACCCACATATCCCGATGCGTCGCGGTTCTGGCAGGTTTGCGACAAGCACCAAGTCTCATTATTCTACACTGCGCCCACGGCTATCCGTGCTTTGATGCGCGAGGGCGACGGGCCGGTGCAGGCGACAAGCCGTAAGAGCCTGCGTATCTTGGGCACGGTCGGCGAACCCATAAACCCAGAAGCCTGGGAATGGTATTTTAATGTGGTCGGGGAGGGGCGCTGCCCTATCGTCG
>Ga0256839_1000613_pt1 | contig 45709 bp, 41 predicted proteins | sample 354166metaG_FD_185968 | JGI IMG/M metagenome (GOLD analysis project Ga0256839, IMG submission 185968) | Hydrothermal vent microbial communities from Mid Atlantic Ridge, Atlantic Ocean - 354-166 | ecosystem: Environmental > Aquatic > Marine > Hydrothermal vents | place: Atlantic Ocean: Mid...
ACACCGACAAACGCATCACCCAGATCAACCGTGGCCGCCGCACAGTTGTTGCTGAAGATGGCACGGAGGCCGCTTATGACCGGCTGATCATCTCCACCGGCTCCAGCCCCTTTATCATCCCGATCCCCGGCGCAGAGCTGGAGGGCGTTATTGGCTTCCGCGATATTCAGGATGTGGAAGAGATGTTGGATGCCGCCAGCAAATACAAAAAGGCGGTGGTGATCGGTGGTGGCCTGCTGGGGTTGGAGGCCGCTGATGGCCTGCTCAAGCAGGGCATGGATGTCACGGTGGTGCATCTGGTGGAGACCCTGATGGAGCAGCAGCTGGACAGTGCCGCCGGGGCGCTGCTGAAAGACGCCCTTGAGGCACGTGGCCTGAAATTTCTGATGGAACATAAAACCGAGGCGCTGCTGGGCGACAAGCGGGTACAGCAGATCTGCTTCTCCAACGGGCTACAGATCCCTGCTGACCTGGTAGTAATGGCGGTAGGCATCCGCCCCAACATCGAGCTGGCCGAATCTGCCGGTATCCACAGCGAACGCGGCATTGTAGTCAATGACACCCTACAGACCTACGACCCCCGCATCTACGCCGTGGGTGAATGTGCACAGCACCGCAACATCACCTACGGGCTGGTCGCGCCGCTCTTTGAGCAGGCCAAGGTGGCGGCCAACCAGCTGGCGCAACTGGGGATCGGTTACTACAGAGGCTCCACCACCTCCACCAAACTCAAGGTCAGTGGTATCGACCTCTTCTCCGCTGGTGAATTCCAAAAGAGCGATGACACCGAAGAGCTGCTCTACCAGGATCCAGGCCGGGGGGTTTACAAAAAGATCGTCCTCCGCAATGGCCGAATCGTTGGCAGCGTACTCTACGGTGATACGATAGATGGCCCCTGGTACTTCCAGCTGATGCGGGATGGAATCGACATCACCGAGATGCGCGAGAGGCTGCTCTTCGGCCAGGTCAGTGTCGGTGACTCCGGCCACAGCGCAACAGATCATATCGCCTCCATGCCGGACGATGCCGAGGTCTGCGGCTGCAACGGGGTCTGCAAGGGCGACATCGTGAACGCCATCATCGACAAGGGGCTCTTCACCCTGGATGAGGTGAAACTGCACACCAAGGCCGCCGCCTCCTGTGGCTCCTGTGCCGGGGTGGTCGAGCAGATACTCGCCTCCACCGTGGGCGCCGACTTTGCGGTCTCTCCAGCCAAAAAACCGATCTGCAACTGCACCGAATATACCCATGATGAGGTGCGCTCAACCATTACCAAGTATGAGCTAAAGGATATTCGTGCCGTCATGGACTTTATGGAGTGGAAGACCCCCGACGGCTGCAACAAGTGTCGCCCGGCGCTCAACTACTATCTGCTCTGTGCCTGGCCGGGAGAGTATATTGATGACTCCCGCTCCCGCTTCATCAACGAACGGGTACATGCCAATATCCAGAAAGATGGCAGCTACTCCGTCATCCCCCAGATGATGGGCGGCATGACCAATGCCGCAGAGCTGCGCGCCATTGCCGATATTGCCGACAAATACCATGTGCCGGAGATGAAGGTCACCGGCGGCCAGCGTATCGACCTGTTTGGCCTGAAAAAAGAGCAGCTGCCGGAGATCTGGGCTGATCTCAACGCAGCGGGTATGATCTCCGGCCACGCCTATGGCAAATCCCTGCGCACGGTAAAAAGCTGCATCGGCAACCGCTGGTGCCGATTTGGCACCCAGGACTCCGTCGGCATGGCGGTGGCGCTTGAGAAGCTGAGCTGGGGGAGCTGGATGCCACACAAGTTCAAGATGGCCGTATCCGGCTGTCCCCGCAACTGCGCTGAGGCCACCATCAAGGATCTGGGCGTGGTGGGCATCGACTCAGGCTGGGAGCTGCACATCGGCGGCAATGGCGGTGTAAAGGTGCGCGCCACGGATCTGCTCTGCAAGGTTCAAACCGGAGATGAGGTATTGGAATATGCCGCAGCCTTCATGCAGCTCTACCGCGAAGAGGCTCACTACCTGGATCGAACCGCACCCTGGATCGAACGGGTGGGGCTTACCTATATAAAACAGCGTCTGATTGAGGATAGCGAAGGCCGCAAGGCATTGGCCGAGCGCTTTCTGCGATCCCAGAAACATGCCCAGGTCGACCCCTGGAAAGAGCGGGTCGAAGGGAAAGAGGCATACGAATTTACACCCATGATTGAGATGGTTTAGGGAGATTACAAAATGTCTGACTGGATTGAGATAGGCCACATTGAGGATATCCCCCGCCTTGGCTCTCGCGTAGTAAAAACCAAAGAGGGTGATATCGCCATCTTCCGCACCGGGCAGGACAAGATCCACGCCCTGCTGGACAAATGCCCCCACAAAGGCGGCCCGCTGTCACAGGGGATAGTGCACGGTGACCAGGTAACCTGTCCGCTGCACGACTGGAAGATTCAACTGGCCAGCGGTGAGGCGCTTGCCCCGGATGAGGGGTGCACCCGCAGCTACCGGGTACGGGTCAAAGAGGGCACGATCTTTCTTATGGTGTAAATGAGCTGTATCCAACACCCGGAATCTATCCTAGATTTAGAGCATAAGGTACGCATTAATATTGCGATACTACCTGAGGTATTTGCAAAACTTCTGTTATCTGATTGTGTCGGTCACTGAACCCATGGCGTGGCAGATACGGCAAAGAGGGATAGAGAGCCATGCCTGGACTTGACAGCTTTACCCACGAACCCCGCATCGCCTACTTCTCCATGGAGATCGCGCTGCAAAATGATATTCCCACTTACAGCGGCGGGCTGGGGGTGCTGGCAGGTGACACCATGCGTTCCGCCACCGATCTTGAACTGCCGGTGGTGGCAGTCACCCTGGTCAGCCGGGCGGGCTATTTTCGCCAGAAGATTGATGCCGAGGGGCGACAACAAGAGGAACCCATGCAGTGGCAGCCCGCAGATCACGCCGTGCCACTCAACGCCAAGATTGCGGTTACCATAGAGCACCGCACCGTCTGGATCAGCGCCTGGCTCTACACCCTTGAAGGGCACATGAACGGGCGGCAGCCGATCATTCTGCTCGATACCGACGTGGCGGAAAACAGCGCTGAAGACCGGCAGATCACCGCTGCACTCTATGGTGGCGACAGCACCTATCGGCTCAAGCAGGAGATCGTACTGGGCATCGGCGGCGTACGCCTGCTGCAGGCAGTCGGGTTCAATATTCGCCAGTACCACATGAATGAAGGCCACTCCGCCCTGCTGGGGCTGGAGCTGCTACGACGCTTCATGTACCCCAACGAGGATCTGCGGCCTGGCGAATCCCCTTACAATATTCCACGGGTGCGGGAGCTCTGCTGCTTCACCACACATACGCCGGTAGAGGCGGGGCACGACCGTTTTTCGTATGATCTGGTCTATCGAATACTGGACGACTTTGTCGATATTGCCACGCTGAAACAGCTTGCGGGAGAGGAGTCACTCAACATGACCTGCCTGGCCCTGAACCTGAGTGAGCATGTGAACGGCGTTGCCAAACGCCATGCTGAAATATCACGCAAGATGTTTCCCGGTTACCGGGTCAAGGCCGTCACCAATGGCGTGCATCCGTACACCTGGACCAGCCCGGGCTTTGCCGAACTCTATGACCAACAGCTGCCCGGCTGGTGTCACGAACCGGAACTGCTGGTACGCGCCGACTGCTGCATCCGCGACGAAGCGATTCTGCAGGCACACCAACGCGCAAAAATCACCCTGATGGAGAAGATCAAGGCGCTGACCGGCGCAACCTTTGACCCACAGCTTCCCACCCTGGGATTCGCCCGTCGCATGACCAGCTACAAGCGCCCTGACCTCCTCTTCTCTGATATTGAGCGGCTGAAAGGCATCGCTCACGATCAACCCTTTCAAATCGTACTGGCCGGCAAGGCGCACCCGCAAGACGAAGGGGGGAAACAGCTCATAGAGAAGCTCCACCGCCATATCCGTGAACTGGATGGCATAATCAATATGGTCTTCCTGCCCGGTTATGACATGGATATCGCCCGTATCATGGTGGCCGGGGTGGATATCTGGTTGAACACCCCACTGCGTCCGATGGAGGCATCAGGCACCAGTGGCATGAAGGCCGCATTCAACGGGGTGCCCAATCTGAGCGTACTCGACGGCTGGTGGATTGAGGGCTGCATCGAAGGCGTGACCGGCTGGGCAGTGGGTGACAATACAGAATCGGCCAATGGCAATGACGCCTGTGCGCTGTACGACAAGCTGGAGCAGGTGGTACTGCCGCTCTATCAGGATCAGGCAGGCTGGGTCAAAGTGATGAAGGGAGCCATCTGCAAAAATGCATCATTCTTCAACAGCCATCGCATGATGCGCCGCTATACCACAGAGGCCTATATCCGCTGACATCTCCACCCTAGGAGGCTGTCCGAGAATAGGAATCATGGTGAGGGGAAGCTGGTTTGAGTCAGGTTTTTTCATTATTTGAGGCGAATATTGGGCATATTTAACGAAAATAATGGAGAAATCTGGCCAAATCCAGCTTTTTCTCACTGTGGTTTCTATTCTCGGACAGCCTCCTGGGAGGCTGTCCGAGAATAGAAGCCGTAGCGAGGGGAAGCCATTTTGAGTCAGATTTTCCGATTAAATGAGGCGAATATTGGGCATATTTAACGAATTTAATCGGGAAATCTGGCCAAAATAGCTTTTCCGCAGTAGGCTGTCTATTCTCGGACAGCCTCCTAGAGATGTCAGCGGCCCGCATGACAGGCGAGATGGATCGAAAAGCTCAGGCTGCCGGAATAGTGTAAAAATCACCAAACAAAGAACATCAGCACCCAGGAGAGCACAACGACACCTGTGCCTGCCATGATGACACACCAGGCACCCCATCGCCGCCAGGCAGGGACTCCTTCAAGAGCTGCCAGCATGCGCCAGATAAGCTGCCCACTCCAGAGCAGAGCCACAATCAACAGGGCGATGCGCAGATCCGCCACCCATCCAAGCTCAAGCCGCTCTGCCTTGAGCATACCCACTGTCAGCGCAGAGAGCCCCAGGAAGACGCTGATTCCGGCCAACGGCGTCAGGCCATAGGCGAGTCGCCACGGCAGCCCCCGGTATCCGAGCAGCCCGCCTGCCAGCCGCAGAGCCAGCAGGATACTCCCTCCGATCAGCAGGGTGGTGATACCGATATAAAGCAGAATGGTAACGCCATCCAGCCAGCTGAAAAGGTCATTGGTCTCTGGGTAATGCGTCAACACCCACCAGGGGGCATTGGCTTGCAGCGGCCAGAAGATATCAAGGTCGATCAACCATTCAGCCATCCCCTGTTTGAGCGCAACAAACCAGGGTGAAGCCGACCACTGAAAGGAACCAGTGGCGAGCCCCAATATACCGAATACCAGCAGCAGCACCTCCCACCGTGAGACATCCTCCTCCTGCAGCGAGAGAATCTCCCGGTTTGGAGAGCGGGCGGTCAGGGCTACGGCATCACGGTGGCCACTGCAACGTCCACACATGTGACAGGCGCTATTGCCGGTCATGGTACGGATATTGATCAGCGGTGCACAATCAACCGCCGGGGTGCGGGGCGGAGCCTGCTCCCACTTCTCCCTGTCTACCTGAAAGTGGATCGGAGCGAGGCGTGACAGCAGCGCAAACACGCCATTGGCCGGGCACAGATGTCGGCACCAAACCCGCTTGCCCTTGCCATAGAGAAAGCCGACCAGCATGGCCACAACCGTGGAACCACCCAAAATCAGAAGCGCCGCCTTGGGGTATTCATAGACACTGATCAACTGACCATAAAGTGTGACCAGCACAAAGGCGACAAAGGGCCATCCCTCCCACTGCATCCATGTCGGTATAGCACCCCCCCGGCCATGACGGCTGGCCCACTCTGACAGCGCACCTTCCGGGCAGAAGACCCCGCACCAGACGCGCCCCAACAGCATCATGCTGATCATTACAAACGGCCACCAGATCCCCCAGAAGATAAACTGGGCAAACAGAACCAGATTTTCATAGAGGTGGACGTACTCCAGCGGCAGCGGCAAAAATGCCGGCCAGATGAGCAGCACCAGAAAAAAAACCACGACAACCCACTGGGTAGTCTGAATGGCGCGCCGGTTGCGCTGCATCCACTCTCCCAGTGCGGCCAGTCGCGGGCTGGTTTTCGGCGCAAGCACCGTCTCTGCTGTCAGTTCATTCATCTGTTACTCCCGTTCTCTTCCAGCATTAGAAATTCCACTGGGTTCGCAGACCAAAGGCGGTTATGCCTGAGGCAGAACGATTACCACCCGGATTGCGTATATGCTGGAGGTTGGGTGACAACTCGAACTGGCTGTTGAGCCGGTAGCGGTAATAGAGCTCTGCCACCTGCTCATCACCATCAGCACGATAGCCGTAGTCGGGGATGCCATCCGCATCGGCATCGACACTGAGTGAGGCACGCTGAAACTCATCCGAGGTGTTCAACCAGCCGAGCGCGATACCCAGGGCATCAGCCCCCCTTCCCCAATAGCTGCCGCCAAACTCGGCTCCAAAGGTTACTGCCTGATCGAAGGCCGCACCACCCTCTGCCTGAAATCCATAGCGCAAGAACAGTGTCGTGTAGTCATCAACCTGCTGGTCGAAACTGATGCCCACGCCACTATGAACACCTACAGTGCCATCAAAATTATTTCCGCGACCATTACGCCAGCCATACAGGCGGTAGTTACCGGCCAACCCGCCAAAGAACCGCTGCCCGGTTTCGGCCTGGATGATTATAAACGGTGAGTCAAAGGAGTCGGAGAAGCTTGCCCCCTCTCCTGTACCAAACAGGCCCAGCGAGATGCCATAGCTAACCGGTCTGTAAAAATCGTTGATGTAGGCGAATCGCAGCCCCGGCGAGTAGCCAAACTCATCCACACCCACGTCGCCCTCCACATCCAGCAACGGATTATTCACGAAGGACTGGTTTACGAAACCACGGGTCTCATCATCAGCAATAGCATTCTGGTCGAAGAAGATGAAGGGATCTATCTTGCCCACGTTGAATTCGATATGTCGACGTGAGCGATCCGGGTTCCCGCCCAGTGGCAGAGGTATATCCAGCTGGTACCAGGCCTCGGCCAGCAGCACAGTGCTGTCTGATGTCTCAGAGCCAGGGCGCTGAAAGCTGGTTGAGTTGAGTGATGAGAAGGCTCCGCCGGGGTTCTCCAGCCCCAGCCCCTGACCCATGCGAAAGTGGGCAAACAGAAAGCCTTCGGCATTGCCCAGGCTGCCTGCTGGCAGACTGACCGTGGCATCGGCGCGGTAATTGAGTTCGGCATCTCTATCATCCGCACCAGCTGTGTCAGTGCGCGTTTGTGCCATCATGGTGAATCCCACATCGGTACGGATGCCCTCCAGCGAATCTATGGTTCTGGCTGCCTGGCGATAGCTGTTGACCTGTGACTCCACCGCCTTGAGGCGCGCCGCAATCTGAGGCTCCTCAGCACTAACATAGGGTGCCTCCAGAGAGTGTTGCAGCGCTGCATTCTCAGCCTCAAGCTGTTCGATACGTTTCTCCATGGCTTCCAGCCGCTGCAGAATCCTGGCATTCAGGGTCTCCTCCGCCAGGGCAGTGGGAGCCACCATCCCCAGTGCCAGAGTGGTCAGAATAGAGGCACTCAACCATTTTCGTTCAGACATGCTCATACTTAATATCCACCACGCTTGCCGATGCCGGCGTAGATAAAGTCAAACTCCACAGTAAAAGGCTTGAACCAGGGGCGTACCCCGGTAAGGCGGTCGGTATGACGCCCAAAGTGCTTACCCGCCGGGTTCTCCGGGGAGGATGGCGGATAGATGGTGTATTTGACCTGGTACCTGCCCGGCCCCATGAGCTTGATGTTGTCGCCATAGTGCGGGCCATCATTGGCTATCATGGGCATGAAGTCGCCGCTTATCGTCTGACCGGAGTCCTTTTTGCTGACCTCATATTTGACGTGAAGATAGGGAATCCACTCACCTTCACTAAAACCGTTAGCGTTTATATCCAGGGCACGGATATCGGCCTCGATATGTATATCTGATTTTTCCGCCGCCCGCATCATGCCTCCTGGCTCCATGCGTATCGGCTGCAAGTAGACCGCTGCAATCTCCATCCCGTAGCGCTGTTCAGGCACCCCGATAGAGTATTCCACAGCCATTGTGACCCCTGTGGTCAAGAGTAACCCCAGGCCAGCAACAAAGGAGATAAGAGGCTGTTTCTTAGGCTTTTGCATTAAATTCTCCAAAAGTGTAATGAGACGCATTCGCGTTATTGATGGAAATTTTTTAGGCTGAAAACCACTTTGCTAGAGGAGCTCTTCCAAGACAATCTGTCTCTGTAAGAGGGTGTGCTATCGTGCAGTAGACAGGTTACAGCCTAAATCGACGCAAACGATAATGATTATCATTTGTGTTGTCAAGTGTTGGCTCAACCCCCCAACACCTGCCTTGAGGAAGCGAGGTCAGCCCCACTCCTCACTGATGCCATGTCTGCAGATTGCACTGGCCTTGCGTGATGAGGTGCTGGATCTGAAGAGAGCCGGAATCAGAGTCATCCAGATTGACGAAACCGCTATGCGAGAGGGATTGCCGCTGCGTAAAGGTGATTTGGAAGGCTATTTTGACTGGGCGGTGGGAGCCTTCTGTATCACCGCCTCCAGGGTAGCTGATGAGCCCCAGATCCACACCCACATATGCTATTCAGAGTTCAATAAACTGCTTTTTGTCATGGTTTACTAAAAAAACAGACCGCCACCCTTCACTTTATTTGGATGCTGTATACACTCACAGCTAAGGCCTTTGTTTTTTCACCCGCTTTGGAGGTAGTCTTTTATGGAACTAACCCCTCGTCAGACAGAGATTCTGGAGCTGATCCGCGCACATATTGCGGACACCGGGTACCCACCCACTCGCGCAGAGATATGTCAAACCATGGGCTTCAAATCCCCCAATGCGGCTGAGGATCACCTGCGGGCACTGGCACGCAAAGGGGCCATTGAGGTACTCTCTGGCACCTCCAGAGGCATCCGCATCCTGTTACCGGATGAACCGGAAGGGTTGCCGGTAGTGGGCAGGATCAAACCGGGCAGCACACTTCTGGCAGAAGAGAATATTGAGGGGCACTACTGCATCGACCCCGGCAGGTTTCGCCCCAAACCTCACTACCTGCTGCGCATGCAGGATGGGAGCATGCAGGATGCCGGCATTGCCGCTGCCGACCTGCTGTTGATACATCGCACAAAAAAATTCCAAAACGAGCAGATTGTTGCGATCCGGCTGGATGGTGAGGTGCTGGTAAGGCGTATCTATCAACATGGGCGCTGGAAGCACCGCATCAGGCTGGAGTCGGGCAGTGCCGATTTTGAGTCGTTCGATATAGACAGGCGAAAACAGACGCTGGTGGTTGAAGGTCGAACAGTCGGGTTGATTCGTTCCCTGTAACCCCGCACAGCTTATAGCGGTAAAAAAGGGTTGAGATGGGTCTCAGCCCTTTTTTGTTTAGTCGTTATAGCCCAGTATAAACCCCGCCTCTTCCAATCTTCTCTTCTCTTGCTGCAGCTCCATCCTGGTTAGCGGGTGTTTTGCTAGCCAGGCTTCTGGAAAAGTGAGTTTCAGACTGTTCTCTTTTACCGTCAGCCCGATGTCAGGCCTTACTTTGGTGGTACGGCCACGGTGTATCAGAGTGGCCAGACGCAGCAGAATGCAGAGCTGCTTGGCATACTCTCTGTCGATGAGGGGCAGGGATTCAAATGCATTCAGTGGAAATCGCCTGCGGTGGCCCCGCACCAACACGGCCAGCAGCCGCTGTTCCGGGCGTGAAAAACCGGACAGATCAGAGTTTTCGATCAGATAGGCACCATGCTTGTGAAACTGGCTGTGGGAGATGGTAAGTCCCAACTCATGCAGACGCGCAGCCCAGCATAAAATCTCCTGCTGGTCATCCCTGGTCAGTTGCCAGGGCTGGCTGGCCTGGGCAAAGAGTTTTTGAGCCGTTGCCGCCACACGCTGCGCATGTTGCAGATCCAAATGGTAGCGTGTACAGAGTGAATGGATTGAACGTTCACGCACATCCTCATGTTGGATGCGCCCCAGCTTGTCGTAGAGCAGCCCCTCCCGTAATGACTGGTCAGAGACCTCTATCTTCTCCAGATGCAGAGCCCTGAATATGGCAAGCAGCACCGCAACCCCCCCAGGAAACACGGGTTGGCGCTCCGGGCTAAGCCCGGCAAGTGTCAGTTTCTCTATGTGACCCGCAGCTATTAAGGCTTCGCATAATCGGTGCAGGGACTCCAGGGTAATCCCCTCTCTGCTCCAACCTGCCTGCTGCACGACCTCACCTATGCTGCGAATGGTGCCGGAGCTGCCGATGACCATCTGCCAGCCAAGCTGGCGATAGAGGCGGCGTATGGGGCGCAGCTCTAGCGCCGCAGCCAGCTCCGCCGACCGCATGGCATCCGCCGTTATGGCGCCATCAGGAAAATAGTGCCGGCTGATGCTGACACAGCCCATGTGCAGACTCTCACGGCGCTTGATATCGAACTGTCTTCCAATAATGAGCTCGGTACTGCCACCACCAATATCCATCACCAGTCGCTGGCTGTTGCCTGCAGCGAGGCTGTGAGCAACGCCAAGATAGATCAGCCGCGCCTCTTCGTGTCCTGCAATGATCTCAATAGGATGCCCCAGTGCCGCCTCTGCCTGGATCAGAAAGTCACCGGCCTGCCTTGCCTGCCGCAGGGCATTGGTGCCAACGGCACGAACCGCACCGGGTGGCAGCTCACGCAGCCGTTGTCCAAAGCGGCCAAGGCAGGCCAGCGCACGTAGTCGAGCCTCCAACGAGAGCTCTCTGTTCTCATCCAGCCCTGCCCCCAGGCGCACCATCTCCCGGATTCGGTCGATGATCTGGATATCCCCGCCCTCTGCCCGGACGACGATCATGTGAAAGCTGTTGGAGCCAAGATCAACGGCAGCAACGATCTCTGCTCTGCTGTTGTCTGCTCTACTCATCTATATGGATATTGATTGTTTATGCCGCATCTCTTCAGCTTAGCATTTTGTAGTGGTGATGTTGTCGGGTTACACTTGAAGATATGAACTTCTGTAGTCAATGTGGTGCAAAGGTCGAGCTGCAAATTCCTGAGGGGGACAGCCGGCAGCGTCATGTCTGCCCTGATTGTGACACCATCCATTATCAGAACCCCCGGATCATTACCGGCTGTCTGCCGGAGTGGGAGGGACAGGTATTGCTCTGCCGAAGGGCGATTGAGCCGCGAGACGGTTACTGGACGCTACCAGCAGGGTTTATGGAGAATGGCGAGACCTCACATGATGGTGCCATGCGTGAGACGCTGGAGGAGGCCAATGCCAGGATTGCGGTAGATGCTCTTTTCAGTCTGTTCAATCTTCCACATGCTAATCAGGTGTTTATGATCTATCGGGGAGCGCTGCTGGATCTGGATTTTAGCCCAGGCGAGGAGAGCCTGGAGGTTCAGCTTTTCACGGAGGATGAGATCCCATGGGATGAGCTGGCCTTTCCAATGATTGAACAGACCCTTCGCCTCTATTTTCGTGATCGTCTGGCAGGCCGTTTTGCAACGCATGTCGGCACCATCCAGCGGGTCTCAAAACGCCCCCGCCGATACTGCATCGAAATGCATTAAAAGCAGGGGCAAGGTACCGACAGGAACCCCGACCTTATGCGCCACCTTGAACCTGATCAGCGCCCTCCGGGATAGACCATCCTGACATTGGTTGCCACCAGCCCATTGCCTTTCTGATCGCTCTCTTTGAGGTAAAACTCGACGATGGTATTGCGATTGAGCAGATCATCGACGGTGACATCATCAGCCAGTTCGTTGATATGGCAGAAGACGCTTTCGTAGGGTGAGTCGGGATCGCGCGGGTCGGTGATCCAGAGGTTGGGAGAGACCTCCCGGATAAACCGCAGAAAGCCATAGCCCTTATCTCCAAACCATTTGGTGCAGCTCCCGCGCACACAATAACCGGGCTTGCCCCACTCATTGCGCGGCTCACAAGAGAAGGGCAGCAGGTCTGGGATCAGAAAGCCGGAATAGAAGGCATCGACCTGGCGTTGCAGCGCCTTGGATACGTTGCGAAAACCGATCAGCTCAACCCGGCAGCCTTTGTTCTGTAGCGCAGTGACCACCTGTAGAAAATCGCCATCCCCGGTCAGCAACAGCACCTGGTCGAGGTTGGTTGCCTGCAACATGGCATCCACTGCAAGATCGAGGTCGGCGTTGGCTTTGGTGGTGACATTGCCCTCCTCATCCGTATAGCGTTTGACATTTTTTACCGTGATCTTCCAGCCAAAATCACGCACCATCTGCTGATAAGAGTATGATTTCTGGGCATATTCCGGCTCATCTTTGGCGCGCTCAGGGTCAAAGGCGATGTAGGTGTTGAGTCGCTGTGGCGTGCCGCCGTTACGGGTGGCAAAGCGACGCAGGTTGTCGTAGCGGAGTTGATAACCGCCGTTAAAGCGGACATTTTCGGCATCAACGAAGACGCCAATCTTTAGGTTTGATTCCAAAATAACTTCTCTCTGGAACTGTTCCGTCAATTCAATGGTTAAGGGTGAGATTTACTCGATCCAGGAAAGGGACTCTAAAACCCGTCTTTTTTTAGAGGTATTACTGGTATGTTAAAGCTTTTTGGCGGTGAGCTGCAACTGGGAAAATAAGCCCAAGATCCGCAACAACAAATACCTTTTCTTTGTTGTTGCACATATGGAAGTGGGACTAAAGCCCCACTTCCATAGTTGGGATGTGGTTATTTGTGATGCCGATTCTCTACCAGATGTTCAACCACGCTGGGGTCAGCCAGGGTAGAGATATCGCCCACCTGATCGACCTCATTGGTTGCCACCTTGCGCAGAATGCGGCGCATGATCTTGCCTGAACGGGTCTTTGGCAGTGCGGCTGCCCACTGGATGATGTCGATAGTGGCAATAGCACCAATCTCTTTGCGCACCAGCTGCACCAGCTCACGCTTCAACTCATCTGACTCTTCAATGTCTGCCATCAGGGTGACGTAGGCGTAGATGCCCTGCCCTTTGATGTCATGGGGGTAGCCTACCACGGCGGCCTCGGCCACTTTGGGGTGCAGCACCAGGGCGGATTCAATCTCGGCCGTACCCAGCCGGTGGCCGGAGACATTGAGTACATCATCCACCCGCCCAGTGATCCAGTAGTAGCCATCGGCATCGCGGCGGCAGCCATCGCTGGTGAAGTACATGCCGGGATAGGTTGAGAAGTAGGTATCGATAAAGCGTTGGTGATCACCATAGATGTCACGCATGATGCCGGGCCAGGGGCGGGTGATGACCAGATTGCCAGCGCCTTCGCCCTCAATAATATTGCCCTCAGCATCGACAATGGCCGGCTCCACCCCGAAGAAGGGGCGGCTGGCAGAGCCGGGTTTGAGTGCATGGGCTCCGGGCAGCGGGGTGATCAGATGGCCGCCGGTCTCGGTCTGCCACCAGGTATCAACGATCGGGCAGCGACCATCGCCAACGACGTGGTAGTACCACTCCCAGGCCTCGGGGTTGATCGGCTCACCGACAGATCCAAGCAGGCGCAGGGATTTGCGCGAGCTCTTTTCGACCGGCCCATCACCCGCACGCATCAGCGCACGCAGGGCTGTGGGTGCAGTATAGAAGGAGTTGACCTGATGTTTGTCCACCACCTGCCAGAAGCGCGAGTTATCGGGGTAGTTGGGGACACCTTCAAACATCAGGGTGATGGCACCATTGGCCAGTGGGCCGTAGACGATATAGCTGTGGCCGGTCACCCAGCCGACATCGGCGGTACACCAGTAGACCTCACCATCGTGGTAGTCGAAGACATATTTGTGGGTAATGGCAGAGAAGAGCAGGTAACCGCCGGTGGTGTGCAGGATGCCTTTGGGTTTGCCGGTGGAGCCTGAGGTGTAGAGGATGAAGAGCGGGTCTTCTGCGTCCATCTCTTCGGCAGGGCAGTCGCTGGAGGCATCCTGCATCAGTTCGTGATACCAAAGATCACGCCCTTCCGTCCAACTGATAGCGCCGCCGGTGCGTTTGACCACCAGCACGCTGTGCACGTTGGGGCAGGAGGCCAGCGCCTTGTCGGCATTGGCCTTGAGTGGCACGGTTTTGCCACCGCGCAGCCCCTCATCAGCGGTGATGACGATTTGGCAATCTGAGTCGAGGATGCGGCCGCTGAGTGAGTCGGGGGAGAAGCCACCAAAAACCACGGAGTGGACAGCGCCGATGCGGGCGCAGGCCAGCATGGCGACGCTGGCTTCGGGGATCATCGGCATGTAGATGCAGACGCGATCACCTTTCTTGACGCCACAACCTTTCAGTACATTACTGAGTTTGCAGACCTCGGTGTGCAGCTCGCGGTAGCTTATCTTTCTATCTTCGGCGGGGTTGTCGCCTTCCCAGATGATGGCGGTTTGGTCACCACGGGTTTCCAGATGTCGATCCAGGCAGTTATAGGCGGCATTGAGTTTGCCGCCTTCGAACCATTTGATCTCTGCGGTGTGGAAATCCCACTCCTGTACCTTGTCCCACTTTTTTGACCAGGTGAGAAAAATCTCTGCCTGTTCCGCCCAGAAACCATCAGAGTCTTCCAGTGACTGTTTATATAGCGCGTCGTACTGTTCCGCATTAATCAGCGCATTGGCCGCAAACTCAGCAGGAACAGGATAGATCTTTTCATCAGACATCTGCTTCTCCCTAAATTATGTAGTTATCTGTATTGGGCTAAGCTTATCGTGAAACCCTTGGGGACAGAAGGGCATGAGACAAAATTCTGTGCGGTAGGCAGCGGGGGACGGCATGGGGGAAAACGGCTAATGCAATGCCGGGCTATTCAATCTGGCGCAGGGGTTATGCTTTTGCCAGATGTTGGGGAATTGCCTCGGCGTGGGTCTGGCCACTGCGCCCATAGGTGGCGGTGACGTTTGCTTTGCCAGAGAGGATATCAAGGGCGATGGTAATGTGTCGCTGGGTCAGGGCAATCACACCGCCATTGATCTCATTCTGGTGCTGCAGTTTTCTGGCCAGATCCTGTAACTCCTGCCATTGAGTGACGATCAGGTTCTCTTTGGGGAGAGCGGAAATAAACCGTGCCATCTCTTCACCACTGGAGGGGCATCCAATCTGTGCTAAAAACTCTGTACGCTTTGAGTGATGCTGTTCAACCTGCTGCATAACATCCAGCTTCCTGCTACTGATCACAGCGATCAGATCAGGGTTTGAGCTGCTCAATGCCTGATGCTCTTCAATCAATATATCCAGCAGCTGCTTGCTCTCTTTCAACTCTGCTGCCAGTAGTTGAGATAGCTGTTGCTGAGTGGTATTTGTCATGGCTAGCTCTTTTGGGCGAAGGCCCGCTCAGTGGCCAATAGGTTATCAGCCGTGCTTTCCGGGTTAATCTGGTGAGTGCCAGTAGCCAGGGCATGCCTTGTCTCTGCAACGCGGTTGGCGTCTGCTATGGGCAGGTTGTTAATCTGCTCCTCTAAAGCCGTAAGCTGCATGGCAGATGCCGTCAGGCTGACTCGGTCTGGGGTTGCTGATGGTTTGGCAGAACTGCTGCCCGGCGACCCATCATTAGTAATGGCACCAGCAGGTCTGCCGCTTCCCTGACTGCTGATGGCTCCATTGGCAATATTTTTAATCTCTATCGTCATGTTTTCATACTCCTGAATCTGCATCTCTTCGGTAATGGGTAACGACATGGTATTCAATATCTTTACCCGGTTTTGTGACGCGAACCCTATATCTTGTGGTATTTATGAATGAATCGCATAATCTCCTCATGGCAGTGATCCGGCAGGCACCAGCTACAATGCAACCCTTACCACACCAGGGGACACCACTGTGGCCTCAATCTCCTTTTTTGAGTGAATATTCCGCACCTTTATTCGCTCTCCTGTGGCCCCATTGCTCAGCGCCTTCCCCGGCATTCGAACCTCTATTTTATTGCTGTGAGCCAAAATAATGACCTTGCTGCCTTTTTTTACCGTTTTCTGGGTTACCGTATGCTGTGAGTGAAGCACCTGCCCCTGTTGCAGGTTCCTCTTTAATACCATGCCAATGGCCTCTGCAGGCTGTTTGAAGAAACTGCCACGAAGCCGGGCAACATCCTTTTTCTCCAACATGAGGTGGCTGCTGCTGAGTACGGTTCCCCGGGCAAGGTTGTGGGCAGCAACGATGACATCCATTACCAGGCTCACCATGACCGGCACATAGAGGCTCCAGGGCTTGCTGCCTGAGCAGCGCACACCTACCGTAGACCGGCCCAGTTTACGCCCCGCTGGCGGCGAGAAGGTCTCTAGAGGCTGGCTGCATTCAGGCAGCCGCAAGCGACTGTCAAGGCGGTTAGCCGTAACCGTAGGCGGCACAGAGTAGCCGGTAGCATTGTTTTTTGCATGGTTGCGAGCCGCATCAAGAATACTTTTGTGCGACTGAATGGGGCCAGATGAAAATGCCGATGCGGGCAATACAAGCGCTAAAAATAGCACCGCATTGATCTGTAAAACCACTGTTTTTAATCTGTTACTGTTCATTGTGCCGCTCAATTGATTTCATGCCGTTTTTTTGACGCATGTCAGCTTCCACTAAAACTCTTGCAATTCGCATGCCTATTGAATCTAGCCTCTTTATGTTATGCAGCGGTTCTAAAGCATTATCTATAGATGCCGTTAACCGGGCATGGTTGATCGGATTAACAGGCGGGATAACAATGGCAGGCATTCTTGACGGCGTTGACAATCGTACCCAGCTTGCCGGGCGAAATCGCCTTGAGCTGCTGCTGTTTCGGCTGGGCAGGCGGCAGCGATTTGGCATCAATGTGTTTAAGGTAAAGGAGGTTGTTCGGTGCCCCCCACTGACACAGATGCCTGGATCAAACCCGGTTGTGCGGGGGGTTGCCAATATGCGCGGCAAAACCATCTCGGTGATGGATCTCTCCCTGGCAATCGGCGGCTCGCCACTGGGCAGTGAGCAGGATCAATTTGTCATCGTCACAGAATATAACCGGCAAACCCAAGGATTTATGGTGGGGAGCGTCGAGCATATCGTCAATATGAACTGGGAGGATATCCTACCCCCACCCACAGGGATCGCAGGGGAGAGCTATCTGACGGCGGTCACCCGGATGGAACAGGAGTTGATAGAGGTTATTGACGTAGAGAAGGTCATGAAGGAGGTTATGGGGGGCAATGAAACAGTCAGTGAAGGCATTATTGATGCCAGCATGGATCTCAGTGCCCAACATGTGCTTGTGGTTGATGACTCTGTTGTTGCCCGCAAGCAGGTCAAGCGCGTATTGGATCAATTGGGCGTTACCTGTACGTTGTGCAAAAATGGGCAGCATGCGCTTGATCAACTGCAAGAGTGGATTGTGGAGGGGCGGGATCTTTATCACTGGCTGGCACTGATTATTTCAGATATTGAGATGCCACAAATGGATGGCTATTCACTGACAACCGCCATCAGAAAGGATGCCGATCTTGATAAACTGCATATCTTTCTGCACTCTTCACTGAGCGGCGTCTTTAATGAATCTATGGTAAAAAAAGTAGGCGCGAATCACTTTTTACCAAAATATGAACCCAATGAGCTTGCAGAATTGGTGCAAGCCCGCCTAAAAGAGCATGCTGAATACTGCTCTCATGCGGCATAATTATTTTTCAGGACTGAATAAATGAACCATGCTGCTACAACAAGAACCCCATTGGTCTGCTCCGCAGAGGATTACACTGCATTTAAACAATTTCTCTGTAAAACCAGCGGCATTGAGCTGGGTAACGGCAAAGAGTATCTGGTTGTCAGCAGGCTCAATGGCCTGATGCGTCAATATGGGCTGGCCAATATGAAAGAGCTGCTGACCAAATTGACCACCGGGCACAACCCCGGTTTAAAGGCTGATGTCATTGATGCAATGACCACTAATGAGACCTTTTGGTTTCGTGATGCACCACACTTTCGGCTGCTAACAGCCAAAATATTTCCAGAGGCCAGTCACCAGCGGTTTCGAATCTGGTCGGCCGCCTGCTCATCAGGCCAGGAGCCTTACTCAATCAGCATGCAGGCACATGATTATCGCATACGCAACCCAGGCAAATTAAGAGATGTTGAGATCATCTCAACCGACATATCGGCCAGCATACTGAATGAGGCACGCAGAGGGGTCTATTCTGCATTATCAGCCTCCCGTGGGCTGGATGATAAACAGCGCAGCCGCTACTTTACCCCCCATCCTGAAGGGTATGAGGTTAAGCCGGAGATTAAAAAGCAGATTCATTTTCAGGAGTTCAACCTCACCCGCGACTTTGCCTCCCTGGGGCGGTTCGACGTTATTTTTTGCCGCAACGTCCTGATCTATTTTCCTCCCGCAGTCAAGCAGGACATCATTCAGCGCATGAGCAGGGTATTGCGCCCTGGTGGGTACCTCTTTTTAGGCTCTACTGAATCAATGCCTGCAGGCCTGGATGCCTTTGAGATGGTTACCGAACAGGGGGGCATTATCTATCGGGTAAAAGGACAGTAAACCAAATACCCGTACGCCTTCCCTCCCCCACCTTGCCGCCTTGGGCGGTAATCTTTTGCCGCCCCCTCCGCCTATACACCGTAGAACAAACCGTTATTTCATAAAAAACAACAACATGCCTTGATGGCATGAAATCTGCTTTCGTTAAAACAAAAGCAATATCTGGAGCAGATTGATGAAACTTGGTGATGCGTTTGGCATTCACGAACAGGCACTGAAGGTACGATCCTATCGGGCTGAGCTGTTGGCCAGCAACATGGCAAATGCCGATACCCCCGGGTTCAAGGCACGGGACATTGACTTCAAGCAGGCCTTGGGAGCCGCGACGATACAGCAGCCCCGGATGAAAACAACGCATCAGAACCATATATCAAACGCCACCAGCGGACTCTCTCCAGCACATCTGCGGTATCGGATACCCACTCAGCCATCACTGGATGGAAACACAGTTGATATGCAAATTGAAAAGAGCGCCTTTGCTGCCAACACATTGGAATATCAAGCCAGCCTGGGGTTTCTCAATGGCAAGATCAAGGGATTAAAAAAGGCCATACGGGGTGATTAATTATGTCTAGCATGAAGATCTTTGATATCGCAGGTTCAGCACTCAGCGCACAAAGTCAGCGCCTGAACCTGGTGGCCAGTAACATGGCCAATGCCGATAGCGTCAGCAGCAGCATCAATGAGACCTATCGCAGCCGTCAGCCTGTATTCAAGACAATGGTTGATCAAATGAACCCGCAGAATTCAGCGGTTGGCGTACGCATGCTGGGGGTGGTGGAGAGCCAGGTTCCACTGCAACAGGAGTATGCACCAGATCACCCCATGGCCAATGAAGAGGGCTACATCTTCCGCCCCAATGTAAACATTGTAGAGGAGATGGCCAATATGATCTCTGCCTCTCGCTCCTACCAAAACAACGTAGAAGTAGTGAACTCCGCCAAGCAGATGATGATGGGACTGCTCAGGTTAGGACAATAATCGAGGTGATGCCATGAGTACAGTTGGAACAGTAGATAACATCTACTCCGCTTTAGGGCTGGGTGAAAAAGAGAGCCGCGAAGAGCGGAGTTCAAATGAGCTTGCCCAGGAGGATTTTCTGGAGTTGATGGTGACCCAGCTTACGCATCAGGATCCATTTAAACCAATGGAAAATGGTGATTTTCTTGCTCAGATCGCCCAATTCTCAGCCGTCTCCGGCCTGGATGAGCTCAACAACTCCTTCAGCGAACTATCTGCATCAATGACCTCCAATCAAGCCACCCAGGCAGGGGCACTGGTTGGGCGGGAGGTGCTGGTAGACACGAATCTCGGGCTTCTGCCCCAAGGTGGCACCCTGAATGGTGTAGTGGATCTCACCTCAAGCGCCGGTGCCGTAACAGTCGCTATCCATGATGCAACGGGTGCCTTGATAAAAGAGATCTCACTTGGAACCCAACCCAAAGGCCGGGTCGATTTTAGCTGGGATGGCTCAACCGACAGTGGTGACTATGCACCACCCGGCGTCTACAGCATCAGCACCGAGGCGGTGATAGAGAATGAAAACATCATGCTGCCAACACTGATCGAGGCGCGGGTTGACAGTGTAAACCTAGGGTCAGGACAGCAGGGGTTAACACTTAATTTAGATGGTTTAGGTTCAGTCGCCTTCAGTAACGTGGCTCAAATACGTTAAACGAAATTCTATAGGAGTTCTGATATGCCTTTTCGAATTGCACTCAGCGGACTAGATGCCGCATCAACTGATCTACAGGTTACCGGCAATAATATTGCCAATGCTGCAACAGCTGGATTTAAAGAGTCACGGGCAGAATTTGCAGACCTCTATGCCAGCTCACTGAATGATGTAAGCACCAACTCCTCTGGGCGCGGCGTGCGGGTTTCACGTGTTGCGCAACAGTTTAGCCAAGGCAACATTGACTTCACTGGCAGCAATCTCGATCTCTCTATCAGCGGAGAGGGGCTTTTCATCTTGGGTGCCGCAGACGGCTCTGCCAGCTACGAATACAGCCGCGCCGGGGCATTCAGCGTTGATCGGGACAGCTATGTGGTAAACCATGCCGGTCAACAGGTACAGTTTTTTCCAACCCAGCTTGATGCCAATGGGAACGTAGTTAAGGATACAGACGGCAGCCCCATATTCCAGGGTGCCATCTCCTCTATACAACTGCCCACCCAGGCAGGTGCGCCCTCTGCAACAGCCAATATTATAAACTCCGTCAATCTGGATTCAAACGAAGCCCAGCCGGCAGCCTACACGGCCCAATCAGCAGTCCCTCCTGCTGCACTGGTGGCCACTGAATTCTCACCAAACCCAAGCCCGGATGAGTACAACCACACCACCTCAACAACACTCTATGACTCACTGGGAAACAGCCATATAGGAACCTTTTACTATGTAAAAACATCCGTTCCTGGCGAATGGAACGTCTACCTGCAAACAACAAACAATGAGGGCACCGATGTTTTTGTCCCGGCTGATCAGAGCCGTGATGGCACGGTAGACAGCTACTATACAACATTACAGTTTGACGGCACGGGCAGCCTGGTCAGCGCAGGCACCAGCGGCCCTCCCTATGTAACCAACGCCTCTTATCCCGGTTTTGATCTGCACCCCTCCACGGCGCTTACAGGCGATGCCGCCCCTATGGATCTGGATATTGATTTTGGTGCAACCACTCAATATGGCACGCGCTTTGCAATCAATAATCTGACCCAGGATGGCTACACCAGCGGCCTGCTGACCGGGCTTGATATTGACAAGAGCGGCGTGGCATTTGCACGCTTCTCCAATGGACAATCCCTGGCGCTGGGCATGGTAGCGTTGGCACGCTTTAATAATCAGCAGGGGTTGCTACAGGTTGGCGACACCAACTGGGTGGAGAGCTTCGCCTCCGGTGGCGCTCAAATTGGCCAGCCTGGCACCTCCAGCCTTGGGCTGGTGCAGTCAGGCGCACTGGAGAGTTCAAACGTTGACGTGGCAGAGCAGCTGGTTAATCTGATCTCGGCACAGCGAAACTTTCAGGCCAATGCACAGGTCATCAGCGCAACCGATACGATAACCCAAACCGTTATCAACATGATTCGTTAATAATCAGGTATAGACCTATGGATCGCATGCTTTATGTCGCAATGAGCGGTGCCTCTGAGACCATGCTGGCTCAGGGCACCAACAGCAACAATCTGGCAAACGCCAATACCACAGGCTTTTTATCTGACCTGCAGCAGTTTCGCAGCATGCCGGTATTCGGGGATGGATTTCCCACCCGCGTCTATGCCATGAGTGAGCGTCCGGATATTGACTTTGCACACGGCGCCATCCAGGCCACAGGCCGTGACCTGGATATTGCGGTACGGGGTGACAGCTGGATGGCTGTACAGGCCAAGGATGGCAGTGAAGCAATGACCCGTGCAGGTGATCTACAGATTGATGCCAATGGCCTGTTGATCACCGGCACAGGATTGCCGGTACTCGGCAATAATGGGCCTATCGCCATTCCGCCAGCAGAAAATATTGAGATCGCCACGGATGGAACCATCTCTATTCGACCACTGGGGCAAGGTGCCAATGAGTTGGCGGTAATTGACCGTATCAAACTATCAACACCCCAGAAAACAGAGCTTGAAAAGGGAATGGACGGGCTTGTTCGCCTTAAATCAGGAGCCCCTTCAATCGCTGATGCCGATGCCCGCTTAACCACAGGTGCACTGGAATCCAGTAACGTAAACACAGTAACGGCCCTGGTCGATATGATTGAACTGGCACGTAAATTCGAGATGCAGATAAAAGCGATGAAGACCGCAGAAGAGATTGATGCTGCCTCCACTACGATATTAAAGTCCTGATTCCCACTCAGCTGCTCTGCCTGATAACCACGCACTCCCCCGCCGCACGCTTATTATCCACTCTATCGCTGAACACCTGAATACTTGGCAAGTTATTTGCAAGTTAGTTTACAAGTAAGCTGTCTGATTCAACAGATATATTTGTAAAATAGGGTTCTGGCACAGGTTGATTTGCCAGACAAGCAGAGGATTTAAGATATGTACAGGGCTCTCTGGATTGCAAAAACAGGTCTTGATGCACAGCAAACCCGCATGTCAGTCATCGCCAACAATTTGGCGAACGTGAACACAACGGGATACAAGCGTGAACGTGCAAAATTTGAAGATCTGATCTATCAAAACATCCGCCAGGTAGGCGCTCAATCTTCCCAGGATACACAGCTCCCATCAGGACTTGCACTGGGTACCGGTGTGCGCACTGTTGCCACAGAAAAGGTTCATGCCCAAGGCAACATGATTCAAACGGAAAATGCATTTGATGTGGCAATACAGGGGCGGGGGATGTTTCAGATCCTTCACCCTGACGGCAACATCGTCTACACCCGTGATGGCGCTTTTAGCATGAGTGTCAATGGTGAACTTGTAAATGCAAGCGGTTATCTGCTGGAGCCTGCCATTACGGTTCCTGACAATACGCTCAGTATCACCATTGGCACAGATGGCATTGTCTCTGCACTGGTTGCAGGCAGTACAACACCCACCCAGATTGGCACTATCGAAACTGCTGATTTTTTAAATTATGGCGGCCTGGAAGCTATTGGCGGCAACCTCTATCGCGAATCAGCAGCCAGTGGCGCACCCACAACCGGCACACCGGGGATAGATGGCCTGGGTACGGTCAATCAGAATATGCTTGAAAGCTCCAACGTCAACGTAGTTGAAGAGATGGTAAATATGATTGAGACCCAACGCGCCTATGAGATGAACTCAAAGGCCATCTCTACCACCGATGAGATGTTGTCCTACGTCAGTAATCAGCTGTAAACCACAAGCTGAAGGGGTTGATGCCGCTATGAAGAGAGCCATTACAATAGCCGTTATTGCACTGGGCATACTGTTGCTGGCGGGCTGTAACACGGCACCCAAGCGCGACCCGGATTATGCACCAGTGCGCCCTGTAGCTCCGCCACCTGTACCTCAGGGCAATGGGGCAATCTATCAATCAGGGTTTCAGATGTCCTGGTTTGAGGATATGCGGGCACGCCGGGTTGGTGATCTGCTAACCATAAAACTGGCAGAGCGGACAGATGCCACAAAAACCGCTACAACCGAGATCACCCGATCAAACGCATCCTCCGTAACCAATCCATCCATTCTGGGTGTATCGCCAGAATTTTCACTCCCCGGAATATTGCCACTTGCCACAACCAAAAACCTTGGGTTGGGTACCAGCCTGAACTCTTCAAACGATTTTACAGGTGAGGGGGATAGCGCACAAAGCAACAAACTAACAGGAGAAATTACGGTTACTGTGATCGAGGTGCTGCCAAATGGCTACCTGATGGTGCGAGGTGAAAAACGCATTGGCATCAACCAGGGCAATGAATATATCAAGCTCTCTGGCGTTGTACGCCCCGCTGATATTGACTCAACCAATACGGTGCTATCCACCAAGATGGCAGACCCAACCATTGTCTATGTGGGAGATGGGGCAGTTGCATCGGCCAATACCATGGGATGGCTGGCCAGATTTTTTATCAGTGCACTGTTCCCATTTTGATCGGCATCTTGAAAACAGAGGTATGTTATGAAGCCGTATAAAACAGCATTTTTTAGCTATAGCATAAACGGGATGCTGCTCCTGCTTGCCCTGCTATTGACAGCAAGCGGGCTAGCTCAGGCAGATCGCATTAAAGATATTGCCTCGATTGCAGGTGTGCGCAGCAACCAGCTATTGGGATACGGACTGGTCGTTGGCCTGGATGGCAGTGGTGACAAGGTAAAGTCATCACCTTTCACGCAACAGAGCCTGATCACAATGTTGGCCAATCTGGGTATTGTAGTGCCCCCCGGAACCACCATAAAACCCAAGAATGTAGCAGCAGTCATGGTACATGCCGATCTCCCTGCCTTTGCCAAACCGGGTCAGAAAATTGACATTACCGTCTCATCCATTGGGGATGCCAAAAGCCTGCGGGGTGGCAGCCTGTTGATGACGCCGCTGAAGGGTGTTGATGGCAAAATATACGCCATGGCTCAGGGCAATCTGGTGGTGGGTGGTTTAAGCGCCACAGGTTCTGATGGCTCTAACATAACTATAAATATACCCAGTGTTGGGCGCATCCCAAATGGCGCATCGGTAGAGCGTGCCGTATCCTCCCCATTTGCCCATGGAAACTCATTTACCCTGAATCTGCATCAGGCCGATTTCACCACGGCACGGCGTCTGAGTGAGTCAATAAATCACACGTTGGGGGCAGGTACATCACGCCCCATTGATGCCACATCCATTGTAGTGAATGCACCGCTAGACCCCTCTCAGCGTGTCAGTTTTGTCTCTATGGTTGAGAATCTTGAGGTAAGACCAGATGCCGCACCCGCCAGGATTATCGTGAACTCACGCACCGGAACGGTTGTGATCAGCAGCCATGTGCGCGTCTCGCCCGCAGCGGTCTCACATGGCAGCATGACAGTGACGATCAGTGAGCGTGTTGGCGTCTCTCAGCCCGGAGCCTTTGCCGGCGGCACCACGGCAGTTGTCCCCCGCTCTGATGTAACCGTGGAAGAGGAGGGTGAACGCATGTTTGTTTTTGACCCAGGCGTCTCACTGGATGAGGTGGTGCGAGCCGTCAATGAAGTGGGTGCAGGCCCCAGTGATCTGGTCGCCATCCTTGAAGCGTTGAAACAGGCAGGTGCACTGCGCGCAGAGTTGGTCATCATCTAATGAATATTGCACACGCCAGTGTCTACACCGATTTCCAGGGGCTTGCCAAGCTAAAGACAGCGGCCCGGAAGGATTCTGGCAGCGCACTGGAAGAGACCGCCCAGCAGTTTGAGGCATTGATGATGCAGATGATGCTGAAAAGCATGCGCCAGGCCAGTATGGGTGAGGGGCTGGGCGATAGCGACCAAAGCCTCTTCTACCGGGATATGTACGACCAGCAGCTGGCCATCCATCTGGCCAAAAGCGGTGGACTGGGGTTGACCGAAGTAATCAAGCGACAACTGGGCGGGAGCACAGGTGAGCCTGCCCAGCAGCCGGGCAAGCTACTGGCCGACTACCGCCAGCAGGCGGTGAAGCGGATACCCGTCTCATCCGACACTGCGGTAAGCCCGCTTGAGACAAACAGACCATCTGCTACAACCGCTCCAGCACAAAAGCCCCTTGACCCACCAATAGACTCCCCCGAGGCTTTTCTGAAACATCTATGGCCAATGGCTCAAGAGGCCGCCATATTACTGGGGCAGGAGCCAGACACGCTGTTGGCCCAGGCGGCACTGGAGACCGGCTGGGGGCAGAAGATGATCCGCAGGAGTGATGGCGACAGCAGCTTTAACCTGTTTGGCATCAAGGCCGATTATCGCTGGTCGGGTGAGCGGGCAATAGTGCCCACATTGGAGTATGAAGGCGGCGTAGCCGTGCGGCAGAAGGCAGCCTTTCGCGTCTACGACTCTTTTGCAGAGAGTTTTCATGATTATGTTTCATTTCTTCAAACCAACCCACGCTACCAGAATGCACTGCAAGCGGATGACAGTGGCAGCTATCTCACCTCTTTACAGGAGGCAGGATATGCAACAGACCCCCACTATGCCAGGAAGATCACCGCCATTCTGGATCGCCCTGAGCTGCAGCAGGTTCTTGCACAATTAAAGTCAGCCGAGTCGCGGCCGTAAAAGTATAGGAGGGGTTTTATAATGTCATCAATTATCACCGTAATGGATAGCGACAGGACAGCACAGTGACAGGTCTTCTTGGCATAGGGGCATCAGGCGTCATCTCGTACAAGAGTGCGCTGGACACCATTGGGCATAATATCTCCAATGCAAATACAGAAGGGTATAGTCGGCAGCGTGTTGACCTGGCTGCCAACCCGGCATCATACAAAGGGTATGGCTATGTGGGCAACGGTGTTCAGACAGAGAGCATCGAACGCCTCTATGACCGGTTCGTAGATGCCCAGATTCGCGGCAGCACCTCAAACCAGGCAGAGTTTGAAACCTACTACAGCTACACCTCCCAGCTGGATAACCTGCTGGCGGATGAGAGCCTCAGCCTTGACCCCTCCATCCAGAATTTTTTCAACGCAGTTCAAGAGCTTGCAGACAACCCCTCCTCCAGCATATCGCGTGAGTTTTTACTTGCGGAAAGCAGTACGCTGGTTAACCGGATGAACTACCTCAATGATCAACTGGGTGATACAAGAAGCAGACTGAACCAGGATTTAACAGTAACCGTTAATGATATCAACAACATTGCAAACGCCATTGCCGAGATCAACCAATCCATTACAACATCAACGGGCATGGCCAATGGGGTACAGCCCAACGACCTGCTGGATCAGCGTGACCAGCTATTAAGAGAACTCTCTGAGCTGACCAACGTAACCACTGTGGCGCAGAATAATGGTGCTATAAATGTCTTTATTGGCACCGGGCAGGCACTGGTTATTGATAATGAAGCGCGATCCCTGGCGGTCACCAACAGTGCAACCGATGCCAGCAGAAAAGAGATCAGCTTCATAACCGATTCAAGCTCCGTCACCATCACCCGTCAGCTAACGGGCGGAAGGGTGGGCGGCATGCTCAGTTTTCAGGATGAGGTACTGGACTCCTCTCAGAATGAGCTGGGGCGGGTAGTGGTTGGTCTGGTTGAGCAGTTCAATGCACAACACCAGCTGGGGGTAGATCTCTCCGGCAGCCTGGGCGGGACATTTTTTACCGCACCCACGCCAGATGCACTGGCCAATGCAAACAATAGCGGAACCGGCGTGGTCACCGCGGCTTTCAGCAACCAGCCATTGAGCAACTACTCAGATCTTACCGCCAGCGATTATGAGCTGCGAAGCACCGATGGCGGCGACAATTACACCCTGACCCGACTGTCCGACAACACCGTCTTCAATATCGATGTAACCGCAGCCACAACACTGGCGGCTGATGGCTTTGAAACCGTGCCGGGTGCACCTGCAACCGTAACGGTCGATGGCTTTACACTCAGCATAGCGGCAGGAGCCGCAACCGGGGATCGATTTCAGATACAACCCACACGGGACGCAGCCGCAGAGGTGAGCCTGGCCATTACGGACGCCAGCACCATTGCAGCAGCAGGGTCATTGCGTGCCAGTGAAGCCGTTGATGGCAATGGCATGCCAACCAATGTTGGAACCGCCGCGATCACGCAACCCGCGGTGAGCAGCACCGCAGAGCTGCCGCTTTCCGGTTCGGGGGGTGATATTACACTCACCTTCAACCCCAATGCAGGCGGTGCCGGAACCCCAGGGTTTGATGTGGCAGGCGCACTCCCGGCCGTCCTGCTCTACAATCCAGCCACTGAGAGCGCAGGCAAAGCACTGACCTTTACTACCGACACCAAGGGCGACATGAGCTTCCGCATCTCTGGCCTCCCTGCAACAGGTGACAGCTTCATCATAACCGACAATACAAACCCGGTAGGTGATAACCGCAACGCACTGGCATTGGCAGGCATTCAGCAATCACAAAGCATGATCAATGGCACAGCGAGCCTGCAAGAGAGCTACTCACAGATGGTAAGCGGCATTGGAACCGATAGCCGACGCGCAGAGATCAATATGCAATCCCATCAGGGGCTGCTGGATCAGGCCGTGCTCTCCAGGGATGCCGTTTCAGGCGTCAACCTGGATGAAGAGGCGGCAGACCTGCTTCGCTATCAACAGGCCTATCAAGCGGCAGCCCAGGTAGTCTCTGTAGCCGGCACCCTCTTTGATACCCTGCTTGCCGCAGTCAGGAGGTAGCCATGCGTATCTCAAATAACCTTTTTTTTCAACGCTCTGTCAACGCCATGACAGAACAGCAGTCGCAGCTGAACCGGACAAATATCCAGCTTTCTTCCGGAAAAAAGATGCTCACAGCATCGGATGATCCAGCCAGTGCTGCAAGAATCCTTGGGCTGAACAAGGCGATTGACACGATCAACCAATATCAGAACAACATCAACCGGGCCGAAATGAGGCTTGAGCATGAAGAGACCATTGTGGGCAGCGTGGTCGACCTGCTTCAGCGTGCCAATGAGCTGGCCGTTCAGGGTAATAATGATGTCCTTACATCGACAGATAAGCAGTTTATCGGTGCAGAGGTAAACCAGCTGCTCACGGCATTGATGGGGCTGGCCAATACCAAAGATCCCGATGGTGAGTATATTTTTTCCGGTTTTCAGACCAATACCAAACCCTTTAATCAGGTATCAGCGGGAGCCTTCTCCTATTCCGGCGATATGGGGCAGCGCAGTCTCCAGATATCAACCGGCCAGGAGATCGCCGATGGTGACAATGGTTTTGATATGTTTGTTGATGTGAAGACAGGGCCGCATGCCTCTGTTACGGGCACCACGGCCACAAATCTTGCCGCGACCGGTTCGGGGGACATTTCAATCAACGGATTCAGCATCGACGCGCTTCCTATTGCGGCAGACGCCGATGCACGTGCCACCCAGATTGTAGAGGCAATCAATCTGATTTCAGACAAGACAAATGTCACAGCAACACTGGCAACCTCAAGCACCGTAACACTCACCTCCTCCGCTGGAGATATTACAGTCAACTCGATCGCAGGCACGGGGCTAACTACGAGCATAACCGCCGCCCCCCAGGCTGCGGTCACCAGCAGCGCAGCAACCAGCTTTGGCGCAATTGCAGATGGTGAACTGACCATAAACAGCGTCAGCCTGGGTGCAATACCAGCAGCGGCCGATGCCGATGCACGGGCGCTGCAAATATACAATGCCGTCAACACCGTCTCTGGTATCACCAATGTAACCGCCACCATGCCGACCTCAGATACAGTTACGCTCACCTCATCCCGTGGGTGGGTTGATATTGCCGCCACCTCAACAGCAGAGACAGGGCTGACAACAGCAATCACATCGACCACAGGTACGCGCAGTATCTTTGAGACCCTCTACCAGCTGGGGGATGCGCTCAGCAATGACCAGCCAATTGATAGATATATCAATGACATACAGTCTGCAATAGAACATGTTACCACGCAGCAGACAAAGATCGGCACACGATTGAATGCGCTGGATCAGCAGAGTGAGGCCAATGCAGGGATGAAACTCTCTTATGAGACCCGGCTCTCAACCGAACAGGATCTGGATTACCTGGAGGCGATAGGACGCTTCAACCAGCAGATGCTCTCTCTCCAGGCGGCACAGCAGGCCTATGCAAAAATGCAGAACCTCTCGCTATTCAATTACATACGATAAGCTGATCCGCCTCAAGCTGGCCGCATTGTAAAGTCCTTTTTTGGCATAATCACCCCCTCCCCTGCCCTCTCTCCACTTAGTCCAATCATTCCCTTAAGTTTTCTAATCAAGTGACGCTACAGTAAGTGGAGGCGGTAAATACACATAATTTAATGAGTATATCCGCTAAATATCAACCTTGGCCCCTCAGCGCCCAAACAGACGCGGCAGCAAGGGGCAATAAGGAGAAATCAAGATGGCAATGGTAATCAATTCCAACGTAATGTCCATGAACGCGCAACGCAATCTGGGCAAATCCAGCAGCGCACTGGCGACCTCCATGCAACGCCTCTCATCCGGTCTGCGCATCAACAGCGCAAAGGATGATGCGGCTGGCCTGGCAATCTCCAACCGTATGACCACCCAGATTCGAGGCCTGACCCAGGCCATCCGAAACGCCAATGATGGCATCTCAATGTCGCAGACCGCTGAAGGCGCCATGCAGGAGATCACCAACAACCTGCAGCGTATCCGCGAGCTTGCCGTACAATCAGCCAACAGCAGTAACTCTGCCAGTGACCGCGCCGCACTGAACAACGAAGTCACCCAACTGGTGGCCGAGGTTCAACGTACCGCTACCACCACCACCTTCAACGGCGTAAACGTGCTGGATGGTTCATTTACCAATCAGACGCTGCAGGTGGGTGCGCAGTCAGGTGAAACCATCGCCTTTTCTGTGGCAAATATGCAGACATCCGCCCTGGGCGTAGGCTCTACTTCAGGCTATAGCGCGAGCGTCACCGGCACTGAAGTGCAAGCTACCGCACTGGTTGATGGCGCATTGACCATCAATGGATACAATGTCAATGCTGCCGTAGACGATGGGGTCTCTTTGGATGGCGCCTTGGCTGTAGCAACAGCAACCTCAGTAGATGGAGCCGCATCTGGTATTGCGGTAGCCAATGCCATTAACGCAGTAAGCTCAGATACCAATGTAACCGCCACTGTGAATGCCACAACGCTTGCTGGCACCGCCATTACAGCCGCCGCCACAGCTATCGCTGCGGGTGATATAACAATCAATGGCGTGGATATTGGCGCTATCGCAGCCAGTACAAATGCTGCTGATCGTGGAAGTGATGTGGCTGCAGCCATTAATGCAATTTCTGATCAAACCGGCGTTACAGCTACTTTTAGTACATCTACGGGTGCTGTTGCACTGACTGCAGCTGATGGCCGTAATATCACCATTGAAGCAACTGGTAATGCAGGTTCTGGGGCAGGGGTAACGGGGCTCGGTTATGGTAGTGTTTCTACTGCTGGGGCTTCTGCCGACACCACCCGCTCAACCGTTGATCTCTCCAGTACAAATTCAGCCGGAATAACAATTGGTGGTTCTGCTGAAGCCAATGCAGGTTTGGCCACTGGCAACACAGCTGCAACCGTAACCGTTGGTGCCGGTGTCTCCTCCCTTGATATCTCTACCGCTGATGGCGCCAGTGCTGCACTGGATATCATTGATGCCGCACTGGCTCGGGTAGATGGTGAGCGCGCCAATCTGGGTGCTATCCAGAACCGCCTTGAGTCCACCATGTCCAACCTGAGCAGTATTACCGAGAATGTATCCGCAGCCCGCTCACGAGTTCTGGACGCAGACTTTGCAGCAGAAACAGCTGCCATGACGCGCGCTCAGATTATGCAGCAGGCCGGTGTCTCCATGCTGGCTCAGGCCAATGCTGCACCACAGAACGTCTTGTCACTACTGCAGTAATCCACTAAGGAACCGTCGACCCGGAGCCAACCTCCGGGTCGACTCTCCAGAGGAGTAAAAAATTAAGGGGTGATTATGGATATTCTAAACAAAACAGGATTTCATCCAGAATCAGCCAGCCTGCGTCCTTCCGCTCTCTCCAAACCTGAAGCTGCAGCTCCTGTGGCTCGCACTGAAAACAGCATAAACCTGGATCTATCGAGCACTCAGAAGCCGTCAACAGAAAGCAGTCGTCGCGAAGAGATGAGCAATGCTGTACGCAGCCTGAATGAATCGGTACAAAATATACAGCGTGGTATTGAATTCAGTATTGATGAAGAGAGTGGCCGCTCTGTAGTCAAGGTGGTGGATCGCGAGACAGGTGATGTAATTCGGCAGCTGCCTTCAGAGGATGCACTGGCTGTTTCACGGCAGATCAAAGAGTTTGTTGAGTCACGCCAACATGCTGGAGTAGACTCAAGTGGCCAGACGGACGATGCACTTGGATTTATCATGCGGGTACAGGCTTAGCATTTTTTGAAATGGCCTGAGAATTGCTTAATGATTTGAGCAGGGTTTCGCTGAACCGGATACCGCCCTATCCAACAGGCAGCCGGAGTTACCAATATACTGCCGCTGTATTTCATAAGTTGGCGGGTTGACAAAGAGAGATGAGATATGGCTAGCATAAGCGCAGCTGGCATCGGCTCCGGGCTGGATGTCAAAACAATCATCAGCCAGTTGATGACGCTGGAACAGCGGCCATTGGTGGCATTGCAACAAAAGGAAGCGGGGTTTCACGCTCAGCTCAGCTCACTGGGGCAGCTGCGCAGCGCGGTCTCCTCCTACCAGTCAGCCGTTGGCGCTCTTACATCCTCCTCCGCCCTGGAAACCTACACGGCAACATCTGCCGATACGGCAAAGTTTACCGCCACAGCTGACCCTACCGCGGCAAAAGGCACCTATGACATTCAGGTAACAAACCTCGCTGTGGCACAAAAACAGGGATCCAGCGCCTTTGCAGATTCAGACACCACCAAGATTGGCAATGTGGGCGATAAGATGACGCTCACAATCGGCACCGACTCATTCTCTGTAGAGGTCGGTGATAAGACACTGGCTGACATTGCAGCAGCGATTAATGATGCCAGTGACAATGTTGGGGTTACAGCCAGCGTATTGCAAGAAGATGCCAGCAACTTTCGCCTTGTCCTCTCAAGTGATAAGACAGGCACCGCCAATGCCGTGACCCTGGCATTTGAGGATGCTGCTGCGCTACCCATTGCCGACCCGTTGAGCATGGCACAGATACAGGCGGCAGATGATGCCTCCTTTGTCGTCGATGGCACCTATACAATCACCCGCAGCAGCAACACGGTTACAGACGCCATCCAGGGTGTCACCCTTAATCTGCTTGAGGTGAGCACCTCTGCCGTGCAGCTCGATGTTGTGCAGGATACCGGAGACATTACCTCTGCGGTAAATGGTTTTGTAAACGCCTATAACACCCTGCAAAGTACGCTGACTGGACTCAACAACGGCGAACTTTCAGGGGACTCAACATTACGCATGTTGCAAGGCCGTGTACGCTCTATTCTAAACAGCCCACCGACCGGCCTGAGCGGCGCTTACTCCAACCTCTCTGAAATTGGTGTGGCGTTTCAAAAGGATGGCACCCTCACGCTCGATAGCACCGCTCTGAGCAGCGCAATCAAAGATGACCGAAATGCTGTCGCAGACCTCTTTGCCAATGATGACCAAGGCTATGCCTTCCGGCTGGATGCCTTGCTGGATGACATACTGGATAGTGACGGCCTGATCAGCGCCAGAGAAGATGGCATCAACAGCAGCATCAGAACTGCTCAGGATGGGATTGAACGCATGGGAACCCGGCTTGAAATTGTTGAAACCCGCCTGCGCTCCCAGTTTTCCGCACTGGATCTGCTGGTAGCCGATATGCAAACTACGGGTAACTTTCTTACTCAGCAGCTTGATATACTGAGCAACATGCTTCCGAATAATCGCAATTAATAGAGAACATCATGAACGCACTGAAAAAACGTGGCTTGCACCAATATGGGAAGATCTCAATTGGGTCAGAGGTTGAATATGCCTCCCCTCACCGATTGATCCAGATGCTGATGGAGGGGGCGCTGGAGAAAGTCGCAACCGCCAAAGGTTTTATGGATCGGGGAGAGACAGCAAAAAAGGGAGAGCATATCTCCTGGGCCATATCCATTATTGGTGGTCTGCAGAGTTCGCTGGATCTGGATGAGGGCGGAGAGATCGCACAAAACCTGGATGACCTCTACTCCTACATTGCCAAACGCCTGGCAGAAGCCAACATGAGCAATGATATTGCCGCTTTGGATGAGGTAATGGGGTTGCTACTGGAGATCAAAGGTGCCTGGGATGTTATGCCAGAGAGCATTAAAAAAGCCCCCTCTCAAACCAAAGAAACAACCGTAGCCGTAGAGCTATGAGATGACAAGAATTGCTAAATCTGACTCATCAGTGGGAAATGAGTGTAAATTAGAGCAGCTTTTGGCTCAAACGCAACATATGCATGATCTCGCAACAGATGGAGAGTGGGAGAAGGTTTCCGCATTGGAACATAAGCGTAAAAACTTGATGAACACCTGCTTCTCTTCAGAGGCTACATTTGATGATCCACAGATCGCTGCACACTATGTTCAGGAGATTATTGGACTAAATAAAAAGGTAATCACAATGGGGGTAGAAGCACGCGAGTCGCTTGGGAATGCTTTGGGTGATTTCCAACGTGGGCGTCAAGCTACCCAAGCCTATCAGAAAGTGGGTTCTTAATTGCATATTCAATTTGAAGTGCTTGTTGCAATAGCCAATTCCAACTAAAGCCCTGCTGTCATTATAGTTCCGCACAAAAGCATAAACCCCGACAGCATTTATTCAATAAACGGCTAACTGGCCATCCAGAGTAAACCAATCCTAAAAAAAGCACATTAACCCCAGCCAGGCAACCAAGATATTTGAAACCCCACTTCAGAGCGCCATGTTCAGAGCAAACAGGCTGCTCTACCGTAGGCTGGCTGAGTATCCCAAAGGATTTAATAGAAAGATCAGCTCTGATGAAGGAGATTCCGTTTAGATATCCCGGCTTTTGTGGTGTGGCTTTTGCATACAATGAATGCCCTGATAAGCAACAAAGTTAGTATACTTAAAATTAATCTGAACATAAGACCTTACTGCTATGACTGACCCTAAAAGCTCAAACAATGAAAGAACTCTCACTCCATTGCCGAGAGACTTCTCCAATGAGATATTTGAAAACAATATGACATACCTGCATGATCAGCAGCCAGCACTATTTAATGCTGTTAAAAACCACAGGTGCAAAGAGTATTGGCTATGCAGTAATCCGGATGGAAGCCCAAATATTGTGCACACGCCAAGCAAGACGCCTGTCTATGCCGCATCCAGCATGGATGAAATAATGGCTCCAATTCATAAGCAAATAGACGGCCTATTCTGTTACGTCCACCTGCATAAAATATTTTTTGGTGAAGGGGATGCCTGGTGGAAGAACAATAATTCGATTCAGATAAAGATGCTGGATGGACTCTATAAGGCTGGCATTTTTCATAACATGCAGCTGAGTAGTGGAACATTAGCCCCTCTGCGTAACTACTGTACAGACTATCTTCCATTGGTGAGGGTTTATGGGATCGGCCTTGGCTATCACTTGACTGAACTCATAAAGTGCAAAAAAATCAGCTATATGACAGTCTACGAGCCAAACTTCGATCTGTTCTATATATCTCTCTACACTATACCTTGGAACCTCATCTTCAAGTATTTTGAGTTTAACAATAAAGGTATAAATCTGGTGCTTGATGCAACTCCAGACCAAGCAATTAACAGCAACCAGGCCTTTATTGAGCAGAGATTGACACCGCTAAGCAGCCTGTTTTACCGCTTTAACCATTTTAACAGCTTGCCACTCATGCAAGAGGTTATCAAAAAAGAGCCTCAATCTGACAATACACATAGAGCTACTTTTGATGCAGGCTGGTACGAAGATCAGCGAATAGGGTTTTATTTTAGCGCAAGAAACATAAAAAAAGGCAACAGGTTTTTCACTGGAAAAAAGATAAAGCGTTTTTTTAGAGTATTCATCGTTGGAAGCGGGCCATCACTCAATGAGTCAATTGGTTATATAAAAGCGCATCAGGATGATGCCATCATCATATCCTGCGGCTCTGCCATAACCCCACTAATAAAATCCGGCATCACTCCAGACTATCAGGTTCTACAGGAACGTACTTGGCATATACCAAAATATGAAGAGATGCATGACCTTAATATCCTTAAACAGGTATCGCTGCTCAAATTAAATGTAGTCAGCACAAAGGTTGATCAATACTACAAGGAAGTATTGGTTTTTCAAAAAAATAAAGATCCAGGTTCTGCCTTATTGCAAGACAACTATTCAGTAACCAGTGATGTAAACCCAACGGTCACCAATGCAGGTATCGCAATGGCTGCTGAATTTGGGGCAAATGAAGTCTACCTCTTTGGCATAGATTATGGCGCACCCAAGGGCAGCGAAAAGATGCATGCAACCAACACTCATCATGAAAATGCAGATATTGATGATACCGTTGAAGCAGAAGCCTGTTTTGACTTAGCCGGAAACCTGGGCGAGGTCATCCGCAGCACAAGTATATTGGCCTGGTCTAAGAGAATAGCAGAACATAGAATTACAGCGCATCCGAATATTCAATGGTTCAATGTTGGCGAAGGTGCTCTAATTGAAGGCGCAACGCCTATCGCAATCGGGAGGCTCACAGAGAGCTTCAAGAGGAAGACACAAAAACATCGTCTGTTGAACGAAATCCATAATTGCTTTGACAATAGCTACTCATTTGAAGAGATGCTGACGCGATTGAAAACATACCACATAAAGCAGGTTGAGGAGTATTTTCAGGCGATACTTGGTTTCACTGAATCAACACCTCAGACCAGGGAGGAGATAACAAGTACCTTGTCATTAATGTACAAGGCAGCATCAGTTGGACGGGATCAGGCAGATTTTCTTCCTGCACTGCTTGTATCTAATGGGGTTAAACAGTTTATCAATAACGTCTATATTCAATCTGGACTGGCCATGGACGATGACTCAGCAACCCGGTTTTTTACAGCAGCAAAAGATGTTTTTACCGAGCACATCAATGACATCAAAGAGGATCTATACAAAATATTAGAGTATATAGAGAGTGAAGAGGAGACGGAAATAATAAATAAATGGAAATGATGTCAGCCGTTGCATAGAGGGCTCAATAATAATTTCTAATTCCGTGTAAAACTTGTTATGCCAGACTCTGGCTATCCAACCATAATCCTATATGCTTACTATATTTAGCAATATATTCCTTTTGTTTAGCTGATATGCTGCAGAACCTCCCCCTGTGTTTTGGTAAGTCAGCTTTTATAATAGACAGCACGGCCTCCAGAGAATCACTTATATCGCTCTTGTTTACACAAACACAATAATTTGATATCCCCAGCTCCCTGTATAGCTGTTGAATCTGTATATAGCTATTAAGACCAATTGTTGGTGTACCAAAACCTATGGAGCATAAATTCGCATGAAATCTCATAGCAAAGGTGATCTTTGCATTTTTATAGATGGAAAATATTTTCAGCTCAGAACCTTTTCCATGAAGCAATGGCGCAACTACAATCCTTGTGCGAATTATTTCATCAGGGAAATGTCCTAATAAATCATTTATGCACCCAAGATCTTTATACATATGTGGGATCAGGACAATCTCATCAACAAAGCCTTCATACAGTGTGTTTAGCAATATCTCTGCAATTTGTTCTATAAATTTAGAATATGAGATCCCACCTGCATTATTTGGGAAACGCACATCCAACATATCCCCTGCGAGATTTACCGCTAGATATTCTCTGTCCATTTGCAAAAAGCCATCATCACAAGCAACAATAATTCCCGCATCCGGTGTCCAATAAATCTGGTCTAAATATTGACCCCCTATATATTTACAAATAGAAGCTAATGCACCATCATTTCTAACTGAAATCATATTTTTGGGATCCGCAAGAATTACATCCAGAAAGCATTTGAATTTTTCACAAGCCTCTTGCGAAGCTCCATTCCCTGGGTCAACACCAAGCGCATTAAACAGTACAGGAACCTTGATCTGCTTAAAGAGTTCAGGCTCAATCATTATAGAGGTGCCAGTAGGGGAGTGATCCACCCAAAGTTCAAAATAGTTGCCGCCGCCTATAATCAGGATATCAAAGCCGTTTGCATAATCTACAAAGGCGCTGTCAAAAAAACGTTCTTTCCAATAAAACTCTCTAATTTCAAGTTCTGTATATTCAAATTTGTAATTTTTGATGCTTTCCATCAAGGCATAAAAGCCATTGTGATTTGCATTGTCACCGATATTCCCATTAAAGCTGGCCAAATGCAGTGCACTAAGTTTTTTCATTACGAGCATTAATGAGATTTGAAAAATGCAACAGATCTTGAGCTGTGTCGATATCAATACTTTTATCAACAGGCATAACAAAAGGGATACAATTATCCGTAAGTAAGAAGTTATGTTTCTTGAACTCCAATATGTTAACGATATAAATAGCCCCATTTGGCATATATGCCTTTGGTAGATCTTGTCTGCGTTTAGAGGGAGGCTTGTCATCTATAATACCAACCAATGACCCTTTCTCATTGAGCCTAAGCGCATTGAATGGGGAGTGGTCTGGCTCGTAAACACTGATCAAAGATGATGCATGCTTGTCAAGCAACATCTGCACTGCGCAATCAACATCTAATGCATTTCTAGCAGGCGAAGTAGGCTGCAGTAACACAAGGTAGTTATATTTCTTTCCTGCTGCTTCAATCAGATCAATCACATGGAGTAACACAGGCTCAGTAGCAGTTGTATCAAGAGCCAGCTCTTGAGGCCTCTGCATAGTTTCAGCACCATATCTCTCAGCCGTTTTTAGTATCTCTGCATCGTCAGAAGTAACGATCGCTCTGGTAATAAGCCTCGAGTTTAATGCGGCTTCTATGGTCCAGGCAATGAGTGGTTTGCCTGCGGCATTGATAATGTTCTTATGTGGCAGCCCTTTTGATCCGCCTCTGGCTGGAATGATGGCCAGAAAAGTGGGCTTAGTCATCTGCACCATCTTTCGCTACAGTATGCCGCAATACCCATTTTCCATCTGTGCCCTTTTTCCAGATATGTGGCGACCTGTGTTTATTGATAATGTTCCAGAATTCATCTTCAGTGGTATCTATATAGTCAAGAAATTCATGGAAATACTTAGATGGAAATTCAGTGTCATACTTTTTTACAAGGTACACAGCCTCTTCTCTTGTGATTTTATCATTTCTAACCTCTTGCGCAGCATCATAGGTTGCTCGTCCAATACCAAACTTGATAAGGGTTGTATAGTAGTGAAATGGATCGACCTTATCATCTATACTGCTGTATTTTGAGTATGTACCCTCTGTTCTTTCAGTGTTAGCTTGGAAGCCTGTGTTTTCAACTGCATAGTAATAGCACTCCTGTGGATCCCATTTCACATAATAACCTAGGTAATGAACCTCGGTTTCAGCATTGAGCAGATCTGCTTTTGAAGGCGCTATATATGGAGCAAAGTCTGCTAGATTGAAGCCATGCTGGTCAATATATTCGTTTATGGAAAGCCCTCCAAATCTATGCTCATCAAGTGTTGATGAGCTATAAAAACCCATATTCATGAGCGGGTTCAGATTTTCGTCAATGGCATTGCCATACTCAGCCTGATTTTCCCCATACATAACAAGCTTTACACCAAATCTTTTCGCCATCATTGGCCCTATGATGCGTTGTCCAATAATGAATGGCTGAAAGGGGTGCAGAAGATTATGAAAAGCGAATCTCGTCATTAACCGATGCAGCCTGCCATTTGGCGTATATAGAATGTTATCCAGTCCACCAGTATGCATCCACTCCTGGAAATTTTTAAAGCCAATATTGGTGTAGAGATGAGGAGCCCATGTCACTGTGAGTGGATTCATCCCATATTTATATTTTAGGATATGTGAGGCGTATGCACTGTCCTTGCCTCCACTACCTGGGACAATAACATCATATGATCCGTCACTCTTTTTAAATCTGGAGAGCAGCTCCACAAGTTTATTTTCACGATCATTCCAATCTATACTTGATTCCTTCTCTGCATGGTATCTACATGCAGAGCAAACCTCATCATCATCAAAATTTATAGTTCTTTTTTTATCTTCAGACTTCGCTTTGAATTCAACAGTTGAGTTAGGGCGCTGATTAGAAATTACACACTTTTTGCAAAATATTACATCTTCGGGTAACCCATATAAAACCTTTTCTTTTTTCATAACACTGGTCTCATGCCAAATCTATTAGGCTTTTTAGTATAAGCAACCCAGGCTCTGCGCTTTTTTCCGGGTGAAACTGTACGCCATATATATTGCCTCTCATAATAGCAGAACAAAATACATGGTCATAATATAGAGTGGTTGCAAGAATCTCTGTATTCAACAACGGGATTGCTGCATAACTATGCACAAAATACATATCCGTATTGCCCTGTATTTCTGCAAATATCGTATTTTTCCAATTTTTTATATTATCCGGCAAGCAAACATTATTCCATCCAACATGTGGAAGCTTTTGCTGTTTTATAGGGCCGACACCAACTATTTTAATGTCACCTGAAAACAAACCAAGACCTTCCGTCTCGCCAAACTCATTGCTTCTATCAAACATCATCTGCATACCCAGGCATACGCCCAAGAATGGTTTATTTGTTGAAGCAAAGCTATGTATAACATCAATAAGATTGTGTTTCTTTAGCTGTTGCATCCCATGTGAAAAAGCACCAACACCTGGAAGCACCAACGCATCAGCACTTAATATCTCTTTTCTTGAATTGGTCAGAATGGGGTGTGCCCCTACCTTGCTTAAGGCATTTTTCATGCTCTTAACATTCCCAAGGTCATAGTCAACTATAGCAATACGTGGCGCACTCATAGCCGGATATTAAACCCTTCACTATGTAATTTGGATTTGATGGCACTAATGCTTGATAGGTTGTAATGAAGAATCGATGCAATAGCTACTGCATCAACGCCTGAATTACTGCACAAATTGCTTATATCTTGTGGCGATCCAGCACCGCCAGATGCAATTACTGGTAGAGAAACAGAATTTGCCAGCAGGTTGCATAGTGCCACATCGTACCCTTTTTTAGTGCCCTCCTGGTCTATTGATGTGACCATAATTTCGCCAGCACCCAGCTGCTCTAGTTTTATAGCCCACTGGATCACATCAAGGCCTGCTGGCTCTCTGCCATTATCAATATAAGCCCCCCATTTATCATGCGCTATCTTCTTTGCTTGAACCGATGCAACAATACATTGAGAACCAAATATTTTTGCTGCCTTATTTATTATTTCTGGTGTTCGTACTGCCTGGGTATTAATCGCAACTTTATCAGCACCACTGGCCAGCGCCTTTCTTATATCATTAATTGTGCGTATGCCTCCTCCTACTGTAATTGGAACAAACACACTTTTTGTGGCTTTTGAGATAATTCCCCCTAAGCTGTTGCGATCATAGTATGCAGCAACGGCGTCCATGAAGAAAATCTCATCGATTCCTTCATCATAATAAAACTTTGCCATATCATTGGGGTTTCCTACCTTTCTTAACCCTTCCAGATGAATCCCTTTGATAACGAATTCATTCTTTATATCGATACGGGCGATAACTCTTTTCTTTAACATCTAAAAATCACGATCCTGAAATGACTTTTGTTTTCTAAGCCCCCAAAATACGCCATTATTTAAGAGGTTAATAAAAAGCCCTGTACTATTGCCGCATCCAAATGAAGAGGTTGTTCTTTTATTGACAGCCACCTTGCTTGCTTTCTTTGTTTGAGTGATTAGATCTAGGATCTCTGTTTTTTTATAGTTGCAGTGCCATATTGTTGAGGCATTGCCTCTTTCATGCTGACGCGTACCGATATTAATCGTTGGAACATTATAATATGGCGCTTCTCGGATACCTGCACTTGAATTACCTATAATAAAATCGGCGTTATGGAGAAGAACTAAAAAATATTCAAATCTTAGTGATGGAAATATTTTTATTCTAGGGCTGTTCTGAAATCTTTTGTAACCATTGATAATGATTTCAGAACCAAGATCATTATTAGGATAGATTACAATGTAGTTCTTTTTGCTTTCAATAATTGCATCTACGACCTCCCTGGTGCTCTCTTCCCAGCTATCAATTTCTGTTGTTACAGGATGAAAAAGAAGAATGCCATAGCTGTCAAATGTAATATCATAGTACGCAGTTACGGAATTTAGATCTGCCAATGTATTTGATGCCATTATATCCAAGTCAGGAGATCCAATGACAAATATAGATTGGCCTCGCTCCCCTAACTGCAATAGCCGTTTTTTTGCATCATGGTTGGCTACAAGATGAATATGTGACATCTTTGATACAGCATGTCTAATTAACTCATCTATTGTCCCAGATTTTTCACCACCCTCGATATGAGCAACAAGTATATTATTCAAGCTTCCAACAATAGCACCAGCTAAAGCTTCAACCCTGTCACCGTGAACAATGATTAAATCAGGGTCAATTTCTGCTACATAACGTGAAAATCCATTGATTGTGGCGGATAAGACCCTGTCCATTAAATCAGCACGATCGTGGTTGATGAACGGATATATATTTTTGAATCCGCATTTATAAATCTCATCAATCGTCTTTCCATACTTATTATTTAAATGCATTCCTGTTGCAAAAATATGCACCTCATAATCATCCAGTTTTTGCGATGCACTGATGAGCGATTTTAACTTTCCAAAATCAGCTCGGGTGCCAGTCAAAAATACAATTTTATTTTTCATATTATGCAAAATCCTGCCAGTTTAGATGCACACCACAATCAATATCTTTTAACGATACTTTACCGATGAGGCCATTAAAGTATTCTGCACTAATTGCTCCAGTACCCGGCCTTTTCACCCAAATATTACTTTCACTCAACCGCTCACCTTTCTTGATCTCTTTTATCGCAACAACGGTTGAAAATGCAAAATCCATTGTTACTTTTTCCTCTTGAGCGGCCGCTTTTGTACCGCCCAGCATTTTATGTATCTCAGCACACCCATGAATAAGCTCTTTAAGCGATGTTTCATCCATTGAATTAATAATGTCTGGCCCATCACGATCCATTCGGTCTGTAAAATGCCTTTCCAGGATTGATGCCCCCTGGGCTGCTGCTGCAAAACATGCCAAATTAGATGTTGTGTGATCTGAGAGCCCCACTACAATATTTGGGAAAGTTTTTTGAAGCTCTTGCATCCCACCCAGCCTTACCAAATGTGGTGGTGTCGGATATAAATTAGTGGTGTGCAATAATGCATATGGGACATTGTTCCTATCAAGTATATCGGTTGCTTTCCTGATACTGTTGATGGTGTTCATTCCTGTGCTTAGTATAATCGGCCTTTTAAATCTTGATATGTGCTCTATTAGTGGATAATTATTGCACTCCCCAGAGCCGATTTTATATGCACATACATTCATGCGATTTAATCTGTCAGTAGCTGCCCTGGAGAATGGTGTACTGATAAAAATCATACCCTTAGACTCGATATACTCTTTGAGTGTGCACTCATCCTTTTCATTTAATGCACATCTCTCCATTATTTCATATATAGAAATATCGGCATTACCTGGGCAAATGGTTTTAGCCAATGGAGACATTTCATCATCTATAATATGAGTTTGATGCTTAATGACTTCCGCGCCTCCTCTGTGCGCGGCATCAACCATCTCAATCGCTATATCCAGTGAGCCACCATGATTAATGCCCAATTCAGCTATAACCAGAGGCGGATAATGTTCACCCACCTTTCTATTGCAAATTGTTATTTCTCTCATCTACTGGATTCCTGGATAGCTGCTTAATTAACTATCGGTGTAACTACTCACCCCCGGCCAGCTCTAATTCACCGGCCATAGCCATCTGAATAGCAATCAAAGGATTGTATCCTTTATTTGACATCGTCTGTATATAGCTTGAAATTCTACAGTAAGCATGAGCATACAGCTCTACCCTGAAGCAGCCAGAAACCTTCTGTTTTACTTTGGCCATTCTCAAATCACGCTCAGCCCGATTGTTAGTAAATGAAACATGGGGATCGCCAGCAAACAGCAGGACGGCTGATTCATAAGTTCTCAATCGCTCATGAAGATTATGTGCGTCTGACTTGGCAAGTTTTCCACGCTTCCCGCTAGGCTTTGGAGGAATAGTCGGTAGCTCTTTTCCACCTCTGGTAAGGATGTTCCTGTAGCGTTTCTGCAGATTAGCTAATGCCGCATCATTTAACCTCTTTTCCGGGCTTTTAGAGACATTGACACAGGTTTCCTGCAACAGGCGCTTCATATTGCGTGCCCAGGCATAGCCATTGGCATCAACAATGAAAGTCAACTCCCGCAGCAAATGTGAACCACACAGCCCATGACTACAGTGATGATACGATAAATAGGATGACCAACAGTCATGAATTATCGTGCCACCATATCGCGGAATAATATTTATTGCCTCAATGGCTTCAGTGCCTCGCTTGCGATGTAAAAACTTGAGCGTAATATCACCTGATGAATAAACATGGATCCAATGATTTTTCTTGTCCACCCGAAGAGAAGTCTCATCCACGTTAACTGCTGGAGTTTTCAGAAGCTGGTTCGTAGCCTGGATCTCCCAAGACTCCAGCGCCTGATAAAGACGAAGCACAAACTTGAGCAGGCTTGCTTCAGAAATGACGATGCCTACCATTGATTTGACCAGTTTCTGTACCCGATTAAGCGCAACCATCTGGCAAACCAGCAAGTTCACGACAAAGGCCTTTAAACCATCGCCATACTGTAGGGGGCAGTGCATATCCGAAGGAAATTTGCCCCTGACAGTTGCATCGTATGATGGACACTGTTTAACCTCAGCATCCACATGCTCAATGACCTTCTCAAAAATGATATCAATCTTCGTTCGTCTTTCGTAGTGATCACATGATGCAGAACTCAGATCTTCTCCACAGACATCACAATAGTCAACCCCGGATACTGTCACATTCTCAGAAACGCGACTATTATGAGCTCTGTTGTTATTTTCAGTTTTACCCTTGCCGCTACTTCCCTGCTGGCTGAGAGCTGTTTCATCTTTATCAGTTTGAGATGATGGTTTGCTGGAATTCTTGTTATTTTTCTTTGTTGTTTTCTCAAGAAAGATAGAGAGCATCAATTCAATAATCATGAGCATGCTGCTCATGAGAGCTTTGGTTTCGCTGGTGACTTTACCTTCAGAACAGAGGCGATCAAAATCAGCTTTCAGCTGACTTATTTCATTTCTGACAGAAGTTTTATTGATACTGGCCACTCGGGTATTTACCATGTGCTCTATGAGAGTTCATATGATAACACTGCATTTTTTGGCGCCCAGTAATCGCCATGGCCGGGTTATAATGACTTGCTTGGATCGCGCTCCTATAAAGTCACACATTAAAGCAGCAGTGCGCATGTGTGGGCTTTTGGGTGGTGAATCTGGATCGGGATAAGAAAACTGATTTTTATCGGCAGAAATCCTGTCAAGTGTTTTTTTAATTATTTTTGATGATGCAGGGGTGAGTAGTTACCCTACCAGTTGCATAAATTATCGGTCAGAAAGTTTTTTCACCCTATAAAATTCAGCATTTTCATTACGAAATGTCATGTAGCTTAAGCTCACTCCCAGTGAGGTTAAGCCACACAGAAAAACAGCAGCATTGTTTCTAAAAACACACGCTTTTTTGTAATGATGAGCGAGTGCTAAAAAACAAAAAAGTGGCCTCCAAATTGGTACAATAGACGTTGACTAAAACGACGCACCAACCAAGCCGGAGACCACTGATATGAAACATAGCAAAGCCGATGTTCGAGGTAAAGCTAAAGGTGCGATCATCAAAAACCGGGATCATTATCGTGATAAAGCCCAACGGATTAAAACCCTGGAGAGGGAGATCGTTGAACAGCTGGGAGAGCCCCATGGAGCGCACCTGTGCGCCTTGCTCAAAA
>Ga0256839_1000614_pt1 | contig 45666 bp, 43 predicted proteins | sample 354166metaG_FD_185968 | JGI IMG/M metagenome (GOLD analysis project Ga0256839, IMG submission 185968) | Hydrothermal vent microbial communities from Mid Atlantic Ridge, Atlantic Ocean - 354-166 | ecosystem: Environmental > Aquatic > Marine > Hydrothermal vents | place: Atlantic Ocean: Mid...
TTAACCACTCTTAGTAACCACTTATTTACCATTGAGGGTAGGTAAGCGGGCAACTATCAACAACTAGATGGGGACTTCATTATGCGTGAACTTACCAACCAAGAAGTAGAAATCGTAACAGGCGGCATCCCGATTGTTATCAATTTTTAATTATTATAAAATTTCTGGCTGGAGTGGGTGACCCGTTACGTTCGTAACGGGTTTTGTTTTGTCTGAAGCACAACTATTTTAGTGCGCCCATTTGGCGGTTATTGGTTCTTGAAAATAGCCCTTTTACCCTCATTACAGAAAAGTAGGAAAATCCTAACGGTTTTATGCTCAAATGGCAAAAATCGAGGGAATTGTGCATAAATCACCGTATATATATAGAGTTTATCTAAAATACTGTGCCGGGTTATTCGTGCTATTGATGAGCATATTCGCCTGTTTCTCGTCGGTTTTTGCGCAATCAAACTCATTGGTTCCCCCTGAAACAACAGAGCGCGCTTTACGCATTGCTCAAAAAATTGAGCAGCAAAATTTAATACTTAAAGCCTCCATATCATTAGAAGATTTAAAATTGGATTCGCTGCCAGACGCTGACCGGCTAAAGGTTTTGAGGTTGCTGGCTATGGATACAGCATTTTTTCGAACCAACTTGCCCAAATCAAAAATTTATACACTCTATCAAAAAGAAGCGAAACAACAAAACTCTAACCGAGATATGAAAATAGCCGCAATTTTTGACCTCCAGAAACAATTGATTAATCAAAACACCAATATTGAACCCGCAAAATCTACTCTCACGCGCCTTCAGAACTACCAAAACGATCAGGATTGGTTTGTAGCGCAACGTGCGGCTTTGATGAAGTCTAGTTTACAAGTATATGGTCGCCAATTTGATGTCGGCCTCAAAGACGCCCAAATAGCGTTAAATTTAATACCAAATAAGCTGGGCGCTGATTTTGATGAAGTTAAATACGAAACTTACGACTTAATTTCATATCTCCAGCTTATCTTGTACAATCTAGAAAATGGTATTGGAACCACGGAATTAGTACTTGAAGCAGGCCTCACGTCCGGACGTCAAATTGACGGCATTAGCCTGATCAACAACATGATCTACGCTTTTGACGCCTGGCGTGATTACGAAACGGCGGAAAAGCTGGCGGAAATTTTGTTTCGCATCAGTAATAAATCTGACCAAGGCGTCAATGCACTGGTCTATTACCGTTTTGCCCAAGCGCAAAACAATGCCGAACACTATCAGGCTGCACTGAAAACAATCGATGTCGGATTACAAAACACAATCGATCCAACCCGGAAAATTGGGCTGGTTTCTGAACGTGCCATTGCTTTGGCTGGTCTGGGGCAGGCACGTGCCGCCGAAAGGGAGTTTGCGAAATTTGATAGGATTGCCATAGACAATAAAATAGATCCCGCTGGCTATCAAGGCAAGCGCCTGCACGCGGAAATGCTGATTGCCCTCGCCAAGGGCGACGTAAAAACCGCGACTAAATTACAAAGCCAGCGCTCCAAAACTATGATACAGCGCCTGCTTCGCTTCCAAAATAAAGGTGTTTCGGGCCTGCATGCATCTTTGGAAAATGATAAAGCGCGGCAAAAAGAACGCGCGGAAGGCTTAGAGCGCGAAGCCAAAGCAGCACGAGCCGAAGCGGCGGCTAACAAACAAGCTGCTCTTATTTTAAGTGTTTTGGCCATGGCGCTGTTTGGTTTAGCCGTTGCAGGTTTCAATATTGCCAACATGCGTAAAAAGGTTTTGCACACACTAGAGCTTGCACAAATCGCCCTTGAAGCTGGCGAGCGGGCAAAAAAGCAATTTTTATCGGTTATGTCTCACGAATTTCGTACACCTCTTAACGGTATCATAGGAATTGCTGATCTATTATCACAATATGGGGATACCCAAACCTTACGAGACCAAAATAAAATAATACTAGAATCGGGTGAAGGTCTGCTCGAGCTGTTAACGGGGATATTAGATATGACATATCTGGAATCAGGCGACTTGCAAACATATGCAGAGCCTTCCGACATTCGTAAAATCACCACGGACATTTATAATAAGTGGCAAGATAAAGTCAGCCCAAAGGTTGTTTTCACATATGGTGTTGCTGAAAATGTACCAGCTGAATTGATGCTGGATGTAAAACGCGTGGCCCAATCCATGAATAATTTGGTGTCCAACGCCGTTAAATTCACCACCGAAGGCCGCATTCATATTCACATTACCATGATGGATCCTGACATTAAGCCAGGAGATGACCCTAATGTATGTGGGCTATCAATAATTATTGCCGACACCGGTATTGGTATAGATGATGACATGAAGGGTGATTTGTTTAGGCCATTTGTTCAAGCGGACAGCTCTATGACCCGCGATTACGGCGGTGCTGGTATTGGTCTTGCTGTAACGCGCGGTTTTGCACGGGTCATGGGCGGGGATGTAGTCGTGACAACAAAGCTTGGATTTGGTTCCGAATTTGCTCTTAGCCTAAAAACTGTAGATGCGGAACTCGCTGCTTGTGACCCACAAACAGGCGTCCCGAAATTTGGTTGTATTTCCCATGAAGATCACGGCATTACTTTTAGTCCAGCCGTCACTATGGAGGAAATGGAAGAACGCAAACGCCTTAGAGATGAAAAAGCCGAACGTGAAGCCAATGCCGATAGTGAACAAGATCTCATTCCGGCAACAGCAGTACCTCTTGTGCTTGAACGCGCCCGTGTTGAGCGAGAGAAACGCGCCCGAGCAGAAAGCGAACGCGGTGGGTTTACCAGACGCAAACCTAGAACCGAAGGTCAACGGGTAACGCCGGATCAGCTGGACGGGCTTAATGTTCTTATCGTCGAAGATGTTCTTGCAAACCAGGAAGTGGTGCGCTCATTACTTGAGCCAGCGGGCTGTACCGTAAGTGCCGCTTGTAATGGCCTGGAAGCCCTCGACTTGCTGGAAGAGCAGTTTTTTGATGTTATCCTGATGGATATACGTATGCCAATTATGGGAGGCATCGAAACAACCGAAGCGATTAGAGCCAAAGAAGGCCCCCATAAAGACGTGCCAATAATTGCGCTTACCGCAGACGCTTCCGCCGAGAACAATGCTCAGTGCCTTGCCGCTGGCGCAGACGTGTTTTTAACCAAGCCGGTTATCGTCAGTGAATTATTTGCATCAATCCGGTATGTTCGCGGCAAACAGCTCCGTAAATCTACTGAACAGTTGTCAGCTTAAGTTCAGAGCCTATGCATGACAGATATGCAAACATATCCTATTTACCAAATTGACGCTTTTACAGATAAGTTGTTCGCGGGAAATCCTGCCGCTGTTGTAATTCTTGATACTTTCCTGCCCATCAAAACCATGCAAGCCCTAGCACTTGAAAACAATCTGTCCGAAACTGCATTTGTTGTAGCCCGCAAAGACGGCGATTATGATTTACGTTGGTTTACCCCACTGCATGAAGTTGATTTTTGTGGCCATGCAACAATCGCTTCTGCACATGTGATGCTAAGTGAGTTAGGTGCACATTCTCCTATTACTTTCCGAACAAAAATTGGCACCCTGCACGTTTCACTTACGCAAGATGGTTATGAAATGCAGGCTCCAGTTTTTGAGATGGAGCAAATAGAATTAACCGCACACTTTCTTGATGCCTTTAACCAACTACCAAATGCGGCTTGGCAATCACGCAAAAATATATTCTTGATGTTCCCCAACGCAAAGTCCGTTGCAGAGTTTAAACCGGATTTTAGTGTTATATCTGCTTTGTCTTCCCAAAAAAATGTTGATGACGGCCTTATTATAATGGCGCCCGGAGACAGTGACATCGGCGCTACTTATGCAAGATATGATTTTGTTAGCCGCTATTTTGTACCTGCATTTGGTATTGATGAAGACCCGGTAACGGGTTCAAACCATGCGTCCCTAGCCCCTTTTTGGGGCGACCGCTTGGATAAACAGGAAATGCTGGCATATCAAGCCTCGGCGCGGGGCGGCGCGCTTAAGTTGAGGCTGGAAAAAAACAGCGTATTTATTACGGGTCAAGCCGTGACATATATGCAAGGCGCGTTTCGTTTATACAAAGCCTAGAGCGCCTGACTTTGTGTCTGTAAGCGGGTGAGGCTCTAGCCAGCCTCAGCTTGGTGGAATTGTCCGTACTTTCGAAAATGCGCCAAACTTGCTGGAATAATTGCATCTATGGTTTCGGCCTCAATGTCGAGATCCGATAGGCCGGGATAATTACCGCTAACCACATTGTCTATCTTGAGCAATTTGACTTGGTCACGAGTCAGAAATGGTTTGACCAGCGGGATATAACCAGAAATTTCTCCGAACACCCCCATAAGGCTACTGACTGCCCACGGAACAGGCAGAAGGGCGCGCTTCTTGCCGATTGCGTCAAGTACGATTTGTAGTAATTCTTTGAAACTAAATGTCTGCGCCCCACCGAGTTCCCATATTGCCCCACTTGAGCCTCGATTGACTATTTTACAAATAGCATTGGCGAGATCGTCTACATAGATCGGCTGAAACTTTGTTATGCCGCCGCCAAGAAGTGGCAGAGCCATGGTTAAATTGGCGAGACCGGCAAAGCGGGTGAAAAACCCGTCTCCCTCACCAAACAATATGGACGGGCGAACAATATCAGCACTGGCGACAGCCGCCGCAACCGCTTGTTCCCCTTTAGCTTTTGAACGGGCATAGCGACTATTGCTTTGCTGGTCTGCACCCAAGGCTGAAATATGCACAAGATTAGTAATCCCTGTGTTTTGAGCGGCATCGGCTATGTTTTTGGCGCCGAGAACATGCACGGCCTTGAAGTTTTGGTGGCCTTGTTCAATCAATATTCCGGTCAAATTAATAACGGCATCACAGCCCGCAACAGCTAGCTCTACGGATTTCTTATAACGGACATTGGCTTGTACCAATTGTATTTGACCGACCGCGCCCATGACTTTTAGCTCGCCTGCAATATGAGGTCGACGGACACAAGCCCGCACTCGCCAGCCATCTTTGGCTAACCGCCTGACCACATAATGTCCCAAAAAACCATTGGCACCAAATACACAGACTAAACCCTTTGACATACATTTCTCCGAAACCGTTTACTCAATTCTACGCAACATTTACGCCCCGGACAGGCGTCTGTCCACGCCTGAATGGCAAGTGTGACGATTTAGAGCGCAGAATCTATTAAGGTGATTGACCCGCCATGCTGACTGGTCTAAATCCTCACCTCGCTTTAACTACGGTTAATGCGCCCTGGTGGCGGAATTGGTAGACGCGCTAGCTTCAGGTGCTAGTTTCCTTATGGAAGTGGAAGTTCGAGTCTTCTCCAGGGCACCAACCTACGCTCCCAAAAAGGGAACCTCGGTTCGGCGAGCCATGCAGCAATAAGAATGATAATAACAAGGGAAGATAATGACGATACATTTACATAAAGGTGACCTGCCGGACGGGGTGGAGTTTGGAGCATCTGTGGCTGTGGATACGGAGACACAAGGCTTGTCTCTAGTGCGGGATAAATTGTGTTTGGTGCAATTATCCGCAGGCGACGGCGATGCTCATATTGTGCAGATGGATCGGAGTTCTTATGCTTGCCCAAATTTAAAGACGCTAATGTCGGATACCAAGGTTGAGAAAATTTTTCACTTTGCCCGTTTTGATGTAGCCATGCTCAAGCAAAACCTCGGCGTTGATTGCGCGCCTATATATTGCACAAAAATTGCGTCTGCTTTGGTGCGGACATATACGGACGCTCACGGCTTGAAAAATCTGTGTAAAGAACTCCTCAATGTAGATTTATCTAAACAACAGCAATCCTCTGATTGGGCCGCAGACGGTTTGACAAAACAACAATTGGAATATGCGGCATCGGACGTTTTATATCTGCACCAGTTACAGCGGATTTTGACAGCGCGCTTGATGCGCGAAGACAGATATAATTTGGCCAAAGCCTGTTTTGAATTTATGCCGACACGGGCTGGCTTGGATATTGCTGGCTGGAACGATGTGGATATTTTCTCACATAGTTTCAGATAGACCCCATATAGAGTTTCTGGTAAGTTTTTCGCTAACCAAGCTGTAATCTATTGCCTGCATTCTAGTGTCGCATATTATGCTTGAATACTATATGAGAGAACCAATTTTAACGCGCGCGTGAATAGTTATGACAACATTTAGTGCAGATAGTGCAGACGGTAATGGCCACGCTCTCGCCCACTGGGAGCCGCGCCACGCGCTTTCTTTGGATGCCGCACGGCGGCACAGTACGTTTATTCGCTATGCCCGGTTATTATTGATCGCCTTTTCGGGTGTTTTGCTTTTGACTTTGCTGTGGTATTTTATCTCAACCCCCAAAGCTAGACCGCCAGAAGATAATCCGGATGAAACCGTCAAATTTACAAACCCGGTTTACAAAGGGCGAACGGCGGACGGCCTGCCGTACCGGATTTCAGCCGACACGGCGACACGCTTCATTCAAAACCCGGACGAGACCAAATTAACCAACCCGGTCTTGAATTTCTTGCGCACAGGCGAAGCCAATGAGAGCCAGGTTTTTGCTCTAACAGGTCTTTATAATGCTGAAACCCAAGTGTTAGAGTTACACCAGGAAGTGCGCTTGAAGACAGACGATGGCTATGATTGTAAAACCAATCACGCGCGAATTTTTGTCAAAGGCAAGCGTATCGAGGGCGATGAGCCGATTGATTGCATGGGTGCCTTTGGCCGCGCCGCCGGCAATGCTTATGAGATCAACGATAATTATTCCGAATTTGTTTTCAAAGGCGGCATGACGGCGCGGATCATTCCCGAAAAGGCCGATGATGCGCTCAGCGGTACTGAGCCGCAATTACGCGGAGCACAAGAATGATAAAATTCACTTACAATCTGGTTTTGATGGGCGGCTTAGCTCTGGCAAACCCTGCCTATGCACAAGTTTCTTTTGGGAATGACGGCCCGATTGATGTCAAAGCTGAGCGGGCAACCTACCGTGGTTCAAAAACCATCCTCAGCGGCAATGTACGGGTTAAACAAAAAGACGGGACAATTTTAGCTGACCGCATGGATTTATTTAGAACCGAAACCACGACTCCCTCACAGGGTAATGAGGGCAGCTTCATCAAATTAGGTAATATAAACCGAATTGTCGCCGTCGGGAATTTCAGATATATCACCACAGAAAACCGCGTCACAGGTGATAAAGGGGTTTACGAACGCGATAAAGAGATTATCACGGTAACAGGAAATGCACGGTTCGTTCAAAATAACGGCAGTACGATCACAGGCAACAAGATGATTTACGACCTAAACACTAACCGCGCAAAAATCGCAGGAAATTGTACGGGGCGAGAGTGTGAACGAAATGACCGTGTCGAGATAAAATTTGGCGGCAAAGAGTAGGCTATTAAACAAAGGAAGCAAAATGGCGATTGTAAAAACAAACAAAACATTGACGGTGCTATTTTTGTGCTTGATTTTGGGTTTGATAATATCTCCCAATGCTTCTGCACAATTTGCTTCGGGTAGTTCATCCCCGATCAACATTACGGCGGATAATGTTTCTTATGCTGGTGATAAATCTATCCTAACCGGAGGTGTTGATGTGCGCCAAGGTAATGTGCGCGTACTATCAGATACAATGGAAGTGTTCACCGCAGGTGGCGGCAGTCTTGGCCAAGGCGATATTTCTAAAATTATCGCCATTGGCAATTTCTATTATTTAACACCAGACCAAAGTGTGCGCGGCAAGCAGGGTATATACACCCGCCGCGACGATACATTTGTTGTCACAGGTAATGTGATTATGAAGCAGGCTGATGGCAGTGTCATTACGGGTGAAAAGCTGTTTTATAATTTAGGCTCCCAGAACGCCCGCGTTGTCGGCACCTGCAAGGGTCGCAAATGTGGTGCTAAAGGGCGCGTCAACATCCTGATCAAGAACGCGCAAAATGTCGCAAGTAGCAATTCCTAAATATGACTGAGCTTGAACATAATGTGCCCACAGAAGGTTTGGCGGCAATCGGCATTGGTAAATCTTATAAGGGCCGCGCCGTGGTCAAGGGTATTACTCTGTCTGTGAAACGCGGCGAAATTGTTGCACTTATGGGGCCGAACGGAGCTGGTAAGACCACCAGTTTTTATATGATTATGGGTCTGATCGAGGCCGACCGGGGGCAAATTTTATTGGACGGACACAATATTACTAACCTGCCTATGTATCAAAGGGCGCGTCTCGGGGTTGGTTATTTACCCCAAGAAGAAAGTATCTTTCGCGGGTTGACGGTTGAGGAAAACATCCGCGCCGTTGTCGAATTGACCGAGAAAGATCGCTCCAAGCGCGACGGTAATGTTGATGCGCTCTTGGACGAGCTTAACATTGGCCATATCCGCAAAAGCCCGGCCCTTGCACTATCGGGCGGAGAACGCCGCCGCGTTGAGATCGCGCGGGCCTTGGCCTCACGCCCTTCATTTATTTTGCTAGACGAGCCGTTTACGGGCATTGACCCGATTGCCATCAATGACATTTCCGATCTGATCCGCTATCTCAAAAAACGCGGCATCGGCATTCTCATTACTGACCACAGGGTTCGCGAAACCTTGGATATTGTCGACCGTGCCTCAATCATGTTCCAAGGCGATGTGTTGTTTGAGGGTACGCCAGATGAAATCCGCGCCAACGAAGATGTCCGCCGGGTTTATCTGGGCGAGAAATACGCTTAAGGTTTCCGCCGTTTATTTGTAATGTTGGACAGCTGCTTTCGCGGCATTGTGCAACATAATAGCAATAAAGAACCACCACAGCCCGCCAATATAATTGCCCCTGATCAAGGCCCATGCAGCCCATGCCATCAGGGCGTAACTAAACACCATGCCGATCCGCGCCGCAATGCGGGTTGCTTTTGGGTAATCGCCCAGAAACTTCCACATGATCGCCCGAAAAATCTGTCCGCCGTCTAAGGGAAATGCGGGCACCATATTGATGATAGCCAATATGAAATTTATCCACGATAAGTAATTTAAAATCACCAAAATTGGCGCACCTAACTCCAGGCTACGGGCTAATCCGGCAAGGACAAGAAACAAACAACCCAGCAAGAAATTGACCAACGGACCCGCGCCAGAGATAAGGATTTCTTCCTTGGGAGATTTGGCTCTGCGCGCCATTTGGGTTATGCCGCCAAACATTAACAGGGTCACGCCTAATACGGGAATACCGAACCTACGCGCCGTTACTGCATGCCCCATTTCGTGTAACAAGATAGACAGGAAAAACCCTGCTGCACCCGCAAACGCCAGCACCCAATAAAAAGCCGCATAATAGTTGGGCAAAACATAGGGCAAATAGCGCGTAGCCAGTGACCATGTAATCAGGCCTGCTATGAAAATCCAGCTAGTATCCAGCCGCACATCAAAGCCGAGCATCCGAAATTGTAAAAGCGTGTTGCCGCCCATAATGTGTTCCCTAAACAGAATTATTTCGCCGCACCCTTACACAGAATGTATGGGATGTCCAAGGGCTGATAGAGCCGCTTCCATGGTGGCTTCGGACAGGGTTGGGTGGGCATGGATTGTGCCCGCCATATCTTCCAAGGTTGCGTTCATTTCTATAGCCAGCACAAATTCGCCGCTCAGCTCAGAGACATGCTTGCCAACCGCCTGTATGCCCAAAATCAAGCCATTGTCTTTACGAGCAATGATACGCACAAAGCCACCGCCATCTGCGGTGCCTGTGGTCAAAGCCCGCCCATTGGCAGCCCAGCGGAATTTACCCTCGACTACATCAAGTTTTTTGTCTTTGGCCTTGCTTGGTGTCAGGCCGACTGAGATGATTTCAGGGTCGGTAAAGCACACTGCCGGAATTGCAGCAGGAGCAAAGCTGCGGTTTATCCCGGCAATTACTTCGGCAACCATTTCCCCTTGGGCGGAGGCTTTGTGCGCCAGCATCGGCTCGCCGACCAAATCGCCAATAGCGTAAACCCCGCGCATTGCCGTGCGGCATTTATCGTCGACCTTGACGAATGCGCCGTCCATGTCGATAGCCATATTTTCTAAACCCCAGCCTTCGGTGTTTGGGATGCGTCCAACCGTCACCAGGACTTTGTCGCAAACCAACTTAACCTCTGCGCCGTTTTTCTCGGTATAGGTCAAAGTGTGTTTATTGTTTTTCGTGCTTACGGACTTGGCAAAACTTTTTGTCTGCACCGAGACTTTGTGGTCACGCAACCATTTTGATACGGGTGCGGAAAGTTGTTTGTCAAAACCGGGCAATATGGTTTTGGCGGCTTCGATGAATGTTACATCTGCGCCGAGTTTCCGGTAAGCAATGCCCAGCTCCATACCGATATAGCCCGCACCGACCACAGCCAATTTTTTCGGAACATTGGTAAGGTCAAGAGCTTCGGTGGAGGAGAGAACCGCATCGCTAAATGGCAATCCTTGAAGCTCCACACTTTTGGAACCCGTTGCCAAAATAACATTGGTCGCGGTGATTTTGTCGTCGTCCACCGTACAAGTTTTGGCGTTTTCAAACACCGCCCAGCCAGACACCACCCGCACGCCAGCCGCCTTCAAAAGCCCGCCCACACCAGAGCTGAGCTTGTCGGTAATCCCGTCTTTCCACGCGATGGTTTTTTTGAAATCAAGTTTGGGCTTATCCGCAGATAGACCAATTTCGGAATTGCCGCTGGCATTAATACCAGCTTGTTCAAATTTCTCCGCCGCTTCAATCAGTGCCTTGGACGGAATACAGCCGCGTATCAAACACGTCCCCCCGAGCCGACCGTCTTCGACAAGTATAGTATCCAGCCCAAGCTGTCCCGCACGAATAGCCGCCACATAACCCCCAGGCCCAGAGCCGACAACCAGCACATCACAAGTAAAATGTTCAGCCATAATATTCTTTCTATTTCAGTAAATTTATTTGTTTGGAGGTTGCGATTTTACTTATAAACTACATCCCCTCACCACGCAGTCGCGCACCTCTCCCCATGGGAGAGATTAAATTTGCCACAGTCTGTCCGAGAACAAGAAGTTGGGATGATAGATGCGGTAACGTCTCCTCTCCCATGGGGAGAGGAACAAGGTGAGGGGGTATGATGTTGAAGTGTATTATCATTCGCAAGCCAAATTTAATCAACAAACAAAGCCGCTGGGTGTTCCAGAAGGCCTTTGATATACGCGACCATTTCGGCGGCGTGGAAACCGTCTACAACCCGGTGGTCAAAGCTGGTCGAGAAGTTCATCATTTTGCGCACACCCATTTGACCATTTTCGATGACGGGTGTGTCGACAATCTTATTGGGACATAAAATAGCCACTTCCGGACGGTTAATCACGGGCGTCGCCATGACGCCCGCCAGCTTGCCCAACGATGTCAGGGAGATGGTCGAGCCGGATAGCTCTGTTGGGGCAATGCTTCCGGTCTTAGCCGCTTCCCCGATACGGGCTATTTCGTTTGAAAGCTGCCAGATGTCTTGGCTTTCCGCATTGCGAATTACAGGAACCATCAGCCCGCCCGGTGTTTGCGCCGCCATGCCGATATGTACGGGATTGTGCTGGGTGATAATACCAGCATCATCGTCAAATGTAGCATTGCACTGGGGCCATAATTTCACCGCTTTGACCATAGCGCGCATGAAAAACGGCATCAGGGTTAATTTGGGTTGGTGGGGTGCGCGGTTCGCATTCAGATGCACTCGGGTGCTCTCCAGATCCGTCATGTCAATAGATTCGACGTAAGAGAAATGCGGAATACGGCGTTTGCTCTCGCTCATACGCTCGGAAATAATCCGGCGCATACCTGTGACTTTGATGTCTGTACCGCCCGCCAGTTTTTGCAAATTAGAGCCGCCGCCTTTGGCATAGGCGTCTAAATCCCCGTGGGTGACCTGCCCGGCTTTGCCAGACGCAGGCACTAAAGCCAGATCAATACCCTGTTCCTCGGCGCGGCGGCGCACTGCGGGCGAGGCCAACGGTTTAGTGCCGGGTGCAGAAGTTATGATAGCAGGAGCAGGTGCTATTTTTGGTTTAAGAACAGGTTTAGTTTTCTTTTGCTGCTTTTTAGGGGCTTCCATTTTAATAGGTGTTGGAATGGAACTTTCGCCGTCCAAACTTGCTTCTCCGTCCGCTTCAAAAACAACCAAAGCACCGCCAACGGCCATAATTTCACCTGCCGCACAGCCAACGCTGGTCACGACACCACTGACGGGTGCCGTAAGCTCAACCGTGGCCTTGTCAGTCATAGCATCACACACGGGGTCGTCGCTTGCGACCTTATCGCCGACTTTGACGTGCCATTCCGTTATTTCGGCTTCGGTCACACCTTCGCCAATATCCGGCATTTTAAATATATGCTTAGTCATTTCATTCCTTTTTTATATCGCGAGTTATATCGCTCACGCTAACCTGCAAGAGCAGGTACGCTACGCGGGTGCGCGCCATAGGGCGCGACGGGCGCTTGCCCTTGCCTCGCTTTGCTGGGTACGCGTTCTTCACCTAATCTTCCATAATCCGGTTAATTGCAACGCTACAGCGTTCTAGTCCGGGGAAATACTCCCATTCTAGTGCGTGTGGGTATGGGGTATCCCAGCCCGTTACGCGCACGATTGGTTTTTCCAAGGCATAGAAACAATGCTGCTGTACTTCTGCGATAAGCTCCGCGCCAAAGCCAGACGTGCGAGTTGCTTCGTGCAGTATCAAACAGCGTCCCGTCTTGGTGACGGACTTGACGATTGCGTCTAAATCCAACGGAGAAAGCGAACGTAAATCTATGATTTCCGCGTCTACGCCCGTCGCCTCTACGGCAGCTTCGGCCACCCAAACCATAGTGCCGTAGCACAAAATGGTGAGGTCATTACCCGCGCGGTGGATGCGGGCTTTCTCGAAATCAATGGTGTAATGGCCTTCGGGAACCAAGCCAAGCTCGTGCCCGCCCCAGTTCTTGGCCGGGCTGTGGGGGTCGCCGGAAAACGGGCCGTTATAAAGCCGCTTGGGTTCGAAAAACACCACCGGGTCATTGTCCTCAATGGCTTTAATCAGCAAACCCTTGGCGTCATAGGGATTGGACGGGATAACGGTTTTAATCCCGGCTATATGGGTGAACAAAGCTTCGGGGCTTTGGGAATGGGATGTCCCGCCGTGAATGCCGCCGCCCATGGGGGAGCGTATGGTAATCGGTGCGGTAAAATCTCCGTTAGAGCGGTAACGCAATCGAGCGGCCTCCGAACAAATCTGGTCAAAGGCTGGATAAATATAATCGGCAAATTGAATTTCAACAACAGGGCGCAAACCAAATGCACCCATCCCGACTGCGGTGCCGACAATGCCGCCTTCGGAAATTGGCGCATCAAAACAACGGTGCAAGCCGTGCTTTTCTTGCAGACCCGCCGTACACCGAAACACGCCGCCGAAATAACCCACATCTTCGCCGAACACCAACACGTCCGGGTCTTGGCTCATTTTAACATCCAGTGCCGAATTGATCGCCTGGATCATATTCATTTGTTTCATTTTGGGCTTTTGGCTAACTTGATCAGGCATATCTATATCCCCAATTCTTGGCGCTGGCGACGCAAATGTTCCGGCATGTCTTCGTAAACCTTCTCGAACATCGTGGCAGGGTTAATCCCCGTTTGCGTGGTTAATGTCCCAAAGCTCTCGGCCTCCTTATAGATTTTCAGCACATAGGTATCCAATTCTTTTTCAAGCGCCTCGTGGCGTTCGTCGTCCCATTCTCCCATGAGAACCAAATGCCGCTTCAGACGGTCAACCGGGTCGCCGAGCGGCCACGCATTTGGTTCATCCTTAGCCCGGTATTTGCTTGGGTCATCAGAGGTAGAATGCCCCTCTTTGCGGTAGGTGAAATGTTCGATAACGGTCGCGCCGCCGCCCGTGCGCGCTCTTTCAGCCGCCCATTTAATCGCCGCATAAACCGCCAAGAAATCATTGCCGTCAATGCGTAAGCTGGCCAAGCCAAAACCAAGGCCTCGGTAAGCAAATGTTTTACTTTCACCTGCTGCAATGCCCTGAAAGGACGAGATTGCCCATTGGTTATTGACAATATTGATAATGGCAGGGGCGCGGTAAGTGGACGAAAACGTCAAAGCATAATGGAAATCGCCTTCTGCTGTGGCACCTTCACCTGTAAAGGCGCACGAAACACCGTCCGTACCCTTATAGGCACAGGCCATAGCCCAGCCGACGGCGTGGCTCATTTGTGTGCCGAGGGATGCACCAATAGAATAGAACGCCTTTTCACGGGACGAATAACAAATGGGAATAGCTTTGCCTTCAAGTTTATCGCCGGAATTTGATAAAACCTGGCACATTAAATCCCTAAGAGGATAACCGCGCGTCAATAATAAACCTTGTTGGCGATAGGACGGAAACACCATGTCCGTATCCTTAAGCGCCATAGCACTGGCAACGGCAATAGCTTCTTCGCCCAGGCTCTTCATGTAAAATGACGCTTTGCCTTGGCGCTGTATAATGAACATGCGCTTATCAACACTCCGGGTAAGCATCATATTGCGCAGGCCAAGCCGCAGGGTGTCTGCATCAAGCTTGGGATCCCAAGGGCCTTTCGCGCGGCCATCCAGTGTCAAAACCCGTACAAGCCCAGACGCGAGTTGCTCGGTCTCAAAAGCATCCACCAAAGGGATAGGACGCGGCAGGGTATGGGTTTTGTCAGAGACAAGGTCTGGCATATGCAGGTCTGAAAAATCAGGCGTCGCACCTGGCCTGTTTAGGGGCTCGGGGACATGCAGGTTAGATATGTTTTTGCGGCTAGTTTTGTGGGCGACCATAGAGACAATCCTGTTGGAGGAGTAATTTTAGGTATTATTACCTGATTATTCGGCGTTTATGTTTGCAAATAATCTTTATTGAGTGCATATATAGGCATAAAATTACGCTAATTATGAATAATGAGAAATAATATGTCTATTAAGCTTGATAGTATTGACGCCAAAATCCTGCATGTCATCCAAAATGATGCCGCGCTTTCTGTAGCTGAAATTGCCGATAAAGTTGGTCTGTCCTCATCTCCGTGCTGGCGCCGGATTAAACGTATGGAAGAAGACGGTATTATCAAGCAGCGTGTCACGCGCCTGTCGCGGGAAAAATTAGGTCTAGATTTCGAGGTCTTTGTCGCGGTCAAGTTGGCCATGCCCAACAAAGATAATATGGAGAAATTTGAGCAGGCTATTCAGACTATGCCCGAAGTGGTGCAATGTGCCGTCGTAACGGGCGCAGTCGATTATATGCTGCGCATTGTCACGTCAGACATGCACGCCTATGACCGTTTCCTGCGCGAAAAACTATTGTCATTTTCGTTGGTTTCAGATGTGCAATCCCGCATCGCCCTGCGCCAAGCCAAAGACACCACGGCGTTACCGCTTAATCTCATTAGCTCTGCGGTTCCTCCCATATAATCTTTCGCCGCATTAAGGCTGTTTTTACATAATTTTGCTATAACCTCCTTCAACAATTATGGTGAGGGATGTGGATAGCCTGCAAACAATGATACTGCCAATAGAGGTACTAACCTCCGAACAGGCTTCGGCGTGGACGCAATTCCGTACTGGCAATCCGGCTCTGTACAGCCCATATTTTCATATTGGCTATACGCAATTGCTTGGCCGTCTCAGCGGTGATGTCCATGTATTGGTGGTTACAAAAAACGCGAACCCCATAGCCTTCCTCCCCTTCCAAGCCCAAATCAACGCCACTGGCAAGGTCGGTTTCGCCCGCCCCGTCGGTGCGCCCATGACCGATTATCACGGTTTTATCTGTGCGCCCGAGACCAGTTTTAACGCGCACACCATACTTAAACAAGCCAGGTTTGGTGCTTATCATTTCTCCACGTTAATCGACACGGGCAGTATGCTCGCAGGTTATGTGCGGGACAAAACGCCCTGCACGGTCATGGATATAAGCATGGGCGCAGAAGACTGGCGTGCCGCCCGCGACAGCTCTTACCGCCGACACCTGAAGAGCAATCGTCGCCGTATCCGCAAGTCCGAAGCACACGGCCCGCGCCGTTTCGAATTTAATTCGACCGACCAAACCGTGTTCGACCAATTGACGCAATGGAAGCGTGAAAAATTCGACGAGAGCGGTAAATATGATGTGCTGTCCGCAGATTGGACGCGGGCGCTTCTGAGCGAGCTTTGGCGGCGCGGACAAGATGCGGACCTGCGCACCGATATGCACTGTATGTATTTCGGTGATCGATTGGCCGCCGTTGATTTGGGGTTGTCGGACGGCACCACTTTCCACTCTTGGATGGTGGCTTATAATAGCGAATATTACACACTCGCCCCCGGCATTCAATTGCTCGAAGCCCTCATAGACGAAGCACAAAATCTGGGTTATCAGCGTATTGATTTGGGCGAGGGCGTAGACGGCTATAAACGCCATTACGCAAGCGAAAATGTTTCGGTTAGCTCCGGTTTCATCGCCGCCAACGGCCCCGCCGCAGCCCTGTCAAAGCTATACGGCGGGATAGAGAATTTCGGCGAAAACAAGCTCGGAAAAACCAAATTGGGAAAGTTAGGCCGCATCCCCGGCAAAGCAAGACGCCGCTACACCCAAATCAGCGCCTGCGATGCTAGCCTGTCAGGCCGATCTAAAGCCATGTTGAGGGCGGTTAAGGGCGGGTGATTACAAGTCCGCAATAGCTCGCGACAAATTTTCCCGCGCTTGCGTCTCCAGCATGTTAGAAAAATGTGGGTGATTGTAAATTCGCTCGTTGGCGAGAAAGCTTTGCAAGATTTCTTTGCGCTTCTTCTTGAATACAAACCACGGGACGCGCTTGTATTCCGTGCGGATATTTTTCTCGAACTGGTCATAAATTTCGGGCGGGGCGCCCAGAATGCTCAGGTCAATATCCAACATCAACCCTGTGTCTACATCCTCGGTGTTGGCATGATTTTGCGTCACCATGATAAGGGTATGAATGCGTTCAATACTCTCGCCTGCAACATGGTTTTCTTTTAGAAATATTTGTGCCCAACTGGCACTGTCTGCTTCATTATTGCTTGAAAACGGGTTATATACGGCATCATGAAACCAGAGCGCCATTTCAATTTCGTGGGGAATGTCAGCGTGGCCAGCCACAACATCAAGATGGTATAGGCAGGCGTCAATATGTTCCAGCGTGTGATAGGCTCTGTGTTTTTCGCTATAGGCGTTGATAAGTTGATCAAAAACATCCATGTTAGCAGGCAGAGCAAAGGCTTCCATAAGTTGCGCCCATCTTGTGGAACTGGCACGCAAGATTGTAGGCACTAGCTCAAAACCGCTAGCGCCGCCGCGTCGTAATCCATCAACTCGTCCATACGGTTTTCTTTCACCTTGGTAGCCCAGTGCGGGTCTTGCAGGAGGGCGCGACCAACGGCGACCATGTCGAATTCGCCTTTATCCAAGCGCTCGAACAAATCATCAAAGGAAGCTGCGGCTGAACCTTGGCCTACGAACGCACCAAAAAAATCACTGGATAGACCGACAGACCCAACCGTAATTGTTGGCAGTCCGGTGAGTTTTTTGGTCCAGCCAGCGAGGTTTAAATCCGCGCCTTTCTCTATTTCTGGAAATTCCGGCTCTTGGTAACGGCGCTGGGAGCAATGTAGAATGTCTATACCGGCATCTACGAACACTTGTAGGAAAGCCCCTAATTCTTGTGGTGTTTCGGCGAGCCGCGCGCCGTAATCTTGTTGTTTCCATTGGGAGAAGCGTAAAATAAGCGGCATGCCCTCACCGCCATTGGCGTTCATGGCTTTGCGACATTCCTTGATAATTTCGCCTGCGAAGTGCGCCCGCTCGACCAAACCGCCGCCGTATTTATCCTCTCGTATATTCATCACACCCCAGAAAAACTGATCGATCAGATAGCCGTGAGCGCCGTGGATTTCAACCGCGTCGAAACCGAGCCGAGCCGCATCTCCTGCGGCGCGGGCAAAGGATGCGACCATGTCTTCAATTTCCGCCGTACTCGGCGCTTCGGAAACTTGCTTACCCGTATGGGTCAGGCCGGACGGGCTATCGGATGAAGCGTCCGGGAAATGCCCAGTGCCGGGCTTGCGCACCATGCCTTCATGCCAGATTTGCGGCACGATTTTGCCGCCCGCCGCGTGAACTTTCTCGCAAATATTCTTCCAACTCATAAGTGGTTCTTCGCCGTGGAAAAGTGGGGTGTTGGCGTCTTGTCCCGCACCTTTGCGATCAATGACCACGCCCTCGGTCAAAATCAAACCAACATCAGCCGCCGCCCGGCGCGCATAATAATCCGCAACATTATCCCCTGCTACACCGCCCGGCGAAAAACTCCGTGTCATCGGCGCCATAACAACACGGTTTTGCATAGTAAGGCCACGGCAGGTAAATGGTTTAAAAAGCGGGTTGGTCATAAAATATCCTTTTAGGCGCAATCGTTTGATTGCTTGTATCAGCTAAAAGAGCATATGCAAGAACTTGCATATGAACACTTTGTGATATGCGATAATCCGCCTACGCCCCTATCGTGTGTCAGAGATAAAATTGTGATTGTCAGGGCTGGCTTGCCGAGCCGTAGCCCCTTTGGGGGCGAAGGCTGGTGGGTGAGGAGGGACTTGAACCCCCGACCAGCCGGTTATGAGCCGGCGGCTCTAACCAACTGAGCTACTCACCCCCATTCGGTTATGCGGCTCCTATAGCGACAACCTGGCCATAAGAAAAGCCCTAATTCCTACTCAGCCCCTAAAGTGTTATTGCCATTTGGTGCATATACCAAAATAGAGTATGCTTTGCGCAAGGTGCCGTTCTTGAAACCATTAAAGAGGAAGACCTCATGAAAAAATTCATTCTTATAACTGCGAGTATATTAGCTATGTCCTGTTCACCTGCAACTAACCAAACTGCCGCCGCCCATGATAATTCAGCGTCCTACGAAATGATGGGGCTAGGTAAATTATATGTCTACGCCACCGGACAAGCTGCGCAAGCGCCTGACCGCGCCAGCGTTTCGGCGGGTGTTGTCACCCAAGCTGCGACCGCAGGCGATGCCATGCGCAAAAACGCCAAACAAATGAATGCGGCATTCAAAGCCCTCAAAGCCGCCGGCATCAAAGACCGCAACATCACCACATCGCAAATGTCGCTCCAGCCGCAATATGACTACCAAAATCGTAAAGCGCCGCGCATTACGGGCTATGAGGTCCGCAATACGGTCAGCGCCGTGTCTGATGATTTGGATAAAGTCGGCTCGATGCTGGACGCGCTGGTTTCGGCGGGTGTCAATAATATAGGCGGCATCAATTTTTCTATCAAAGACGCCAAATCCGCCCGCGCCAAAGCCCGTATAGATGCCATAGCCCAAGCTCGCGTTAAGGCTGAGAACATGGCCAAGGCCGCAGGCGTGCGCCTCGGTAAAGTTTTGGAAATCCGCGAGGGCGGTGGTTCATCGCCAAGGCCGCAACCCCTGATGATGGCACGAAGTATGGATCTAGAAAGTAGCACACCCGTAGCCGCAGGCGAACAAACTTTGTCTGTGACCGTGAATATTACCTATGCACTGGAGCCATAATCACACAATTAGTAGTTGCTTTAAACTTTTTGTTTACCATAACGATACATATTCATTCCACAATCGATACCCGCTCAGTGGAAGGCAATGCTAATTTGCGTAAGACTGTCTGGATTGACCATTTTGGACAGAAAACACGTGACCATGACAACAAAAATAATAGGCACTGAGCAGACAGCAAATAGTCAAGACCTACCAGTCGAAACCCTGCGCCTGCTTGTAAAGTCTATAAATCTATCGAACTCACCGCTGATGCTATACGGTGAAAATTATGAAATCATTTTTGCAAACCCTGCCGCGCGTAGCTTTTGGCCAGATTTAATAAATGGTTTGGAAAAGGGCGAAGGCATTAAAATTGCTATTGAAAAGCAAATACGGACCCTGTTGCCCCATTTACCTGACGAACAAATAAATGAGGCTGTCGCCAGTACATTGCGGTGCTATGAAACCAACAAACCGTTTGAACTGTTTGCAACAAAGAATCGGCAATGTCGAGTTACCCTTCGCGCTATAGGTAATTTCATGATCGGCCTTGGCGTGGATATTACCGATTTGAAAAAGCGGGAGTCCGAGTTGAAAAAGGCGCGCAAGGCAGAAGAAAACTCTAGTCTGGCAAAATCAGAGTTTCTAGCCAATATGAGCCACGAAATCCGTACACCCATGAACGGCATTATGGGTATGGCGCAAATCCTTGCCGAGGGAAACTTAAACCGGCGTGAAAAAGATATGGTCAAAGTTATTGAACGTTCAGGCGAAGCTTTACTGACAGTCATCAATGATATTCTTGATTTCTCCAAAATCGAGGCCGGGAAAATCGTGCTCGACGAAGCCCCGTTTTTGTTGCGCGAAACCATTGAGGATGTAACATCATTACTGTCCAGCGCCGCCGCTAATACTGGTATTGATTTACTTTTGCGAATGCAGCCAGACCTGCCCACAAGATATTTGGGAGATGCTGGTCGGATCCGGCAAATCATGACCAATCTGGTTGGTAATGCCGTTAAATTTACCCATAAAGGTCATGTATTGATTGACGTTAAGGGCGAGGTGGTTGCGGATAATGCTAACCTTACCATAGAGGTTTCCGATACCGGCATTGGTATTCCCGAAGACAAGCTTGCGCATATTTTTGATAAGTTCAGCCAGGTGGATGGTAGCACGACCCGCGAGTATGAAGGTACGGGGCTTGGACTCAGCATTGCCGTTAACTTGGTCAAGCTTATGGGCGGCGCCATAACCGCCAAAAGTAAAATTGGGGAAGGTTCGATATTTTCCATAAAATTAAGCTTGCCCCTGGCAGCTAATTTGGCGGAAATGAAAACGTCACCGACCAAAATTGCTGGCACCAATATCCTTGTGATTGATGACAACCCTGTCAATCGAGAAATTTTGAAAGAGCAAATGCAGTTCTGGAAATGCCACTGCATAGCTGTAAAATCAGGACAGCTCGGCTTGGCTGTGCTTGAAAAAGCCAAGCAGAAAAACATCGAAATTGATCTGGTTGTTGTTGATTACCAAATGCCCGTAATGACGGGGGAGGCATTTGTCCGCAATTTGAAAACTCGTCCAGAGTTCCGAAATCTACCGACAATTATGTTGTCCTCGGTAGATGAAAGTGCGTTGCAAAAGCGCTTGTCCGGCCTTGGCATTAATCGTTTTCTAACAAAACCAACTCGGTCTTCTGCGCTATTGGACGCCATCAGCAATGCGATCACACAAGCGCGAGCGCTCAACAATAGAGCAGTCAAAACCAAAATGAAAAAAAACATATTGGAAAACCGTGAACGGACGGAGAAGCGAGTTCAAGAAAGTATACAAGCGGATAGAGCGCCTGTGGTACAAGAAAGGCTGGGCGGTGCGCGGCGGTTCGTGCTAGATATACACTCCCAGCCGAAAAACATTGAACAAGATAGTACTAAACAAGAGAACCGTCTGGATGTCCTCATCGCCGAAGATAATGATGTCAACCAAATCTATATCAGCTATATTATGCAAGATATGGGGCTGACCTATAAAATCGTTCCTAATGGCCGTGTCGCCGTAGATAAATGGCAACTCCTCGCGCCGAAACTGGTTCTCATGGATATATCCATGCCTGAAATGAACGGCTATGAAGCCACCAATGCTATCAGAGCTTTAGAAGAAAAAACGGGTCGCGCACGCACGCCAATTATTGCCGTCACCGCGCACACCTTGTCTGGCGATCGTGCGCGTTGCCTTGAAAACGATATGGACGACTATATCTCAAAACCTCTATCCATTTCAGCGCTGACAGAGAAATTGGAAAAGTGGGGTGTCTCACAGGCACAAGGAGCGCGCACGCAGGTGGGGTAAATACTGCGTCTTGTTTGTGAGTATGCCATATTCTATAGGGAGCTACATAATCCTGAAAATGGCCTTGACGTAGTTGGGGCTTAATGAAAATAATCGTTAGGCACTAAACCACTATTCGCAAGTCACAGACATAACATCTTGACCCTCTGTCCTACTCCTATAAGGAAGCGCAATTATAGTAATACGAGGCCTGTTATGGATATGTCGAAAATCGCGGTGGGGGAAAACCCACCGTTTGATATTAATGTTATTATCGAAGTGCCCTTGGGCGGCGAGCCGATTAAGTACGAAATGGATAAGGATAGTGGCGCAATGTTTGTTGACCGCTTTCTTTATACGTCCATGCGCTATCCGTGTAATTACGGCTTTATTCCCCATACGCTTTCCGACGACGGAGACCCGACCGATGTTTTGGTTGTGGGCCAACGGGCTTTGGTGCCGGGCTGCGTCATCCGCGCCCGCCCGGTCGGTGTGCTTCTGATGGAAGACGAGGCGGGGTTTGACGAAAAAATTGTCGCAGTGCCCCATAGCAAATTAACCCCGTTCTACGATCAGGTAAATTCCTACAAAGACCTGCCAGAAGTTCTACAACAACGCATCCCACATTTTTTCGAACATTACAAAGACCTGGAAAAAGACAAATGGGTAAAAATAAAAGGCTGGGCCGACAAGGACAAAGCAGGCGAAATGATAGAGGCGGCGATTGGGGCTTATAAGGGTTAGGTCGTGGTGACCCCCCGTGTATTTGTTCAGTATTATGCCCGCTATAAGATAGCACGAAAATCCGCAAAAGCAGTATCATGAATAAAATTTGAATAATATTTCTTGTTTTTACAAAAAGCATGCCTATAGTGACCGTAGCGGATAGATACGGGAGCCCATTTGTGACACAATACACTGAACAAGAGGTAAAGGCTATTTTAGAGCCACACCATGATGACATTACATCTTTAATACGTGATGCATTTGGCGAATGGGTAGCTACTGATGAATGCAGGAAGAAAAAAGGTTTCGCCGATGTAATATACCCGCGTACCGTGGCTAACTATGTGTTTGATGCCATCGCCCGTGGAGCCTTGAATAAATTTAGCAATATTGGTGGTGTTCGCGTGGTCTCGGAACCACAAACTATCAAAGTGGTTTTCAAAAATGCTGTCATTGTGCGGTTCAAGAAGTCAGACAAGAATGGCATTGGCCAGAACAATATTACTCAAAATGTCCTAAACTTTACTGACCCGCAGGCCGTTCTTCCTGGATTTCCACCAGAAGCGGCAAAGGTTGAGGTTTTGTGGGAACCGGATGAACTCGGCGAATCGATTGATAAAATTTCTGTTGTTTCTCGGAGCGGGGAACACGTTGTCTGGTCATATGTGATTGATATTAGCGATAGCGATGAAAATATCGAAAAGCTTCCTGCCACACTCGTCGCTCCAGAAGAACGCTTACCTCTTGTAGCTATCAAGCAACATCGCTTAGATAAATCCAGTAAATAGTTATGGCAAATGTTGGAGATTTAGTCCGCCTTGCGCGGAACTTTAGAGGATTCACCCAAAAGAAAGCCTCAATTAAGCTATCTATAGCACAGGCGGTTTTTTCAAGGATTGAAAACGGACTTGTCGAGCCTGATGAAGAATTCATCAGAAATGCGGCCAGAGCTTTTAATCTTCCTGTAGAGTTTTTCCAAATAAGTGATACCGTATACGGCCCGCCGGTGAGCGTCCATGCGATGCTCCGAGGCAAGAGTTCAGAAGTCACTGCTCGTGATGTCGACATGATTACGGCAGAACTCAACATTCGGTTAATGCATATACGAAGGTTTCAGGAAAATGTAGATTATGACCCGCCTAATGAGATTCCGATCATGGATGTTGAGCAATACGGGTCAATCAACAAGATAGCAAATACAGTCAGAGCGCATTGGAAGATAGTTGACGGACCCATCCGAAATTTGACACAGATAATGGAAAGGGCAGGTATTATTATAGGCTTATCAGATTTTCATGGTGCATCGATTAGTGGAGTTACTTTTTCTGCCCCAGGTAGGGCTCCAATTGTCTTAGTTAACAGACACCACCCCGCTGATAGACTTCGCTTTACACTTGCTCATGAGCTTGGGCATCTGGTTCTTCACAGATTTCCCACTTCAGACATGGAGAACGAGGCTAATCAGTTTGCTTCAAGCTTTTTGCTCCCACCGTCTGAATTGAAACAGGTTTTCCGGGGTCGTAAAATAACACTCGCATTATTGGCTTCGTTAAAGAAAGAGTGGCGCGTCTCTATGCAATCCCTCTTAATGAGCGCGAGCGCGACAAACTCTGTAACAAAAAATCAGGCTCGCTACCTCTGGCAGCAAATTAGCTCTAAGGGGTGGCGTACAAGAGAACCTGCGAGTTTGGATTTTGAATTTGATGCGCCTACAGTTCTGCCTACCATGATACGGGCACACTTAGATGACTTGGGGTTTGACCTTACGGAACTTTTGAAGCTTTCCCGCGTTAATGAAGATGACTTCGAGCACTTTTATGGTGAGTTTGTAGACAAAGAAGTTAATACAAGGCCCCGACTAAGAATCGTTAGTTAAACTTGGAGCCAAGCTTAAAGAATAGGTATTACATCATATGTAGAGCGTCAAAACCTTACCATGCGTATGCACATGCGCCACTTTATGTATCTGAACAAATGCGTTATTTCAGATGTTTAAGAATTACGCTCATACGGTTGCTTTTTATACTGTGTTTTATAACTTCGTAAAAATTCACAAATCATTGCGAGTTACGCCTGTTATGGAGCAAACCTATCTAATACCATAGTGATTTTGATTGGGTTGTGGGCTTAGTCAACGCACAAGCCCCAAAACTGGGAGGCCCAAAAACCCCTAGACAAAGCCAATTTTCCCACTAAAACGTCCCATAGCTAAATTTGGACTTTATAATAATCCTTAAGGGGGAAACATGTCTATTTCTGAACTTGTAAAACTACCGCCAATTGTTGGTGCGCTTGGGATGCTTATTGCACTCATACTCTATTTTATTGTTAAAAAATATCCTGAGGGTGATGACGCCGTTAAAAAAATTGGTGACCAAATTCATTTGGGTGCCATGGTGTTTATGAAACGCGAGTACAAAATGCTGACCATGTTTTTGGTGGTATTGACCATTATTGTCTGGATAGCACTGGGTAAGGAAACTGGTATCGCTGTCATCGTCGGGGCGGTATCCTCGTCTATCGCGGGTTGGCTCGGCATGTATGCGGCGACCAAGGCCAATGTGCGGACGGCTACGGCGGCGAAAGATCATGGTTCGGCTAAGGCCTTGACCGTTGCATTTTTCGGCGGCTCTATCATGGGACTTTGTGTTGCGGCGCTTGGCTTGATTGGTTTGGGTGGTTTGTTTATGGTTTACGGCCTCGGCGGTGATTTATCGCCAGAGAGCCTAAAGACTAATGTACAAGCACTTGAGGGCTTTGGTATTGGCGCGTCTTGTGTGGCTTTGTTCTCGCGAATTGGCGGCGGTATTTTCACCAAGTCTGCTGATGTTGGCGCTGATTTGGTGGGCAAGCTTGAAGCTGGCATCCCCGAAGACGACCCGCGCAATCCTGGCGTAATTGCTGATAATGTTGGTGATAATGTTGGTGATGTTGCGGGCATGGGCTCTGATATTTTCGAAAGCTATTGCGGGGCCATGATTGCCTCTATCGCCATTGCTGCGATTATGGGCAGTTCTGCCTTGATGTTCTTGCCGCTCGCTCTGGCAACCATCGGCTTGGTGGCGTCTATTTTGATGATCGGTGTGGTTAAAATGTTTGCGGGTGCGGCTCCGGCGACGGCACTTCGTATTGGTACTTTGGGTGCGCCAGTTCTATTTTTGGCGGCCGCTTATTTCCTCATTCAAAACATTGGTATTGATGTCGCCGTATTGGACGATATTGACAAACCCCTCAATGTTTGGTTGGCGGTTGTTTGTGGTGCGGCTGGCGGTGTAGCCATCGGCCTGATCACCGAATATTATACGGGCGGCTCTCCGGTGCGTAAAATTGCCAAATCCGGCGAAACTGGTGCGGCAACAGTTATGATTACCGGGCTAAGCGTTGGCATGCAATCCGTAGTTATTCCCCTATTAGTGCTGGCAACAATTGTATTCATCTCCACCTCTTTGGTTGGTATTTACGGTGTTGGCATTGCCGCAGTTGGCATGTTGGCTACGGTCGGCATTACTATGGCCATCGACGCTTACGGCCCTGTGGCTGACAATGCTGGCGGTATTGCAGAAATGGCGGGCATGGGCGAAGATGTACGCGAAATCACGGACGGTCTTGACGAGCTGGGCAATACGACGGCAGCGATTGGCAAAGGCTTTGCCATCGGCGCGGCGGCACTTGCGGCCTTGGCCATTATTGTTGCTTTCGGCGCGGCGGTGCAAGCGCATCACGGTGCTTTCTCTATGGAGCTTTCCAATCCGAAAGTGTTGGTTGGCCTGTTTATCGGCGGCACAATTCCGTTCTTGGTAGCCGCCATCACTATGACAGCGGTAGGCGATGCGGCCTTTGAAATGATCCATGAAATCCGGCGTCAGTTCAGGGAAATACCTGGTCTTCTGGAAGGCAAGGCCGAACCTGATACGGCCAAATGCGTTGATATTGCCACCACGGCGGCGCTCAAGAAAATGTTGCTACCTGGTGCAATCGCCGTTGGCGTACCGCCGCTGGTTGGTTTCGTGCTCGGCGCAGAAGCCCTTGGTGGCTTCTTGGCTGGCGCACTTCTAACCTGCGTATTGATGGCGCTATTTATGGCCAATGCAGGCGGCGCTTGGGACAATGCCAAAAAGCATGTCGAGAAAGGCAATCACGGCGGCAAAGGTACGGATACCCATGCGGCGGTTGTTGTTGGCGACACGGTCGGCGACCCCTTCAAAGACACGTCCGGCCCAGCCATGAATATCCTGATTAACGTCATGGCAATCGTCAGTTTGGTGATTGCACCGCTGTTGACAGTGTCCGGTTTGTTCTAGGCAGAGCCTAAAATTCAAAATGAAAAACCCGGCAGTCACCTGCCGGGTTTTTTGTTGTTTCAACCATCCTTTATAACAGCGTCATGTACCTCGCGATGAAGGCGGCTTACATTCTATGTACATAAGTTAGCTATAGAGTGATTGTGCTTGCGCGGTAATCGTCGCCATAGCGGCTTGGTAAGGGCCCGGGCCATAGCTAATGCGGGCGACGCCCAATTTAGCTAAAGCGCCAATGTCCGGACAATTTGGGATCACCATGATATTCACTGGAATGGGCGAGTTTTCACACAAAACCTTGATAGCCATTTTGTTAATGAGGCCAGGTACGAACAAGCCATCGGCGCCTGCTTGGTGATAGGCTTGGGCTCTTAACATCGCTTCTTTAAGCAATTCGTCAATATGAGCTTCTGGCTCTGCTTGTAAAAACACATCGGTGCGCGCATTGATAAATGTGCCGTTCGTTGCCGCGCGGCTAGCGGCAGCAATTCGCGCCGCCTGGTCTTTAATCTTATAGAGTCCGCCCTTGCCAATGATTTGGTCTTCGAGATTAAGCCCCGCCGCTCCATTGTCTGCGGCCTGCTTTACCGTGTCTGCGATTCGTGCGGGCGCCTGTCCATAACCGCTCTCTAGATCCACACTTACCGGAACACTAACGGCATCCGCAATTGACTTTAATGTCTGCATGGCCTTGCCTAAGGGCAAGTTTTCACCGTCGCTATAGCCATTAGCGGCGGCTACAGCCCAACTTCCTGTAGCTATTGCTTTCGCTCCGGCAGTTTCAACAATTTTTGCAGAACCCGCATCCCAAATATTGCATAGAACAAGTGGGTCTCCCTTGATGTGCAGAGCTTTAAATTTTTCGGCGGAGGTCTTCGTTTTAGTCATAGCTTCCATACCCTTTCGTGGTGTTAAAAGCATAGATATATCACGCGCCCAACCTCATGCTCGCCGAATACGGACGCGCTCATTTTACTCCGCGCGCGCTGCACTAGTCCTGCCATGCCACCGCACCTACGGGCGTTGTATGTGCGAACTATTGCGCCCCAAGCTGCCTAAGGGCGGCGATGGCATTTTGGTTGCCTTTGGCGGCGGATTGTCTGAACCAGAACACGGCTTTGTTTGGGTCTTTTGTGACACCATAGCCATTTATCAGAGCCAGCCCGGCTGCGAACTGGGCTTCGGCGTGGCCTTGTTCGGCGGCCTTAAGGAAAAACCCGGCAGCGTCAGTGGGCGATTCGCCCAACACTTCACCTTTTTGGTAGATCATACCCATACTATAGAGCGCGTCCGCATTGCCAAGGGCGGCGGACTTACGCAGCCACTCAATGCCATTCTTGATGTCTTGCGGTGTACCTTGCCCAGCCTGCATCATGGCACCAACATTATATTGGGCAATGGGCTGGCCTTGGGCGGCGGCTTTCATATACCATTTAAAGGCCTCTTCATGAGAGACCGGAACGCCCGTACCTTTGAGGAACATATTGCCAAGATTAAGCTGCGCATCTTTATGACCGGCTTCGGCGGCTTTCAAATACCAGTTATAAGCTTGCTCATAAGATGTAGGTGTGCCGCGCCCATTTATATAAAAAAGCCCGGTGTTGAATTGGGAATCCAGATGGCCTTGCTCGGCGGCTTTTAAAAACCATTTAAAAGCTTCGGCGTCGGATTGCGCCACACCTGTGCCGTTCATATACAGCACACCCAATTTGTGCTGCGCCAGTTTATCGCCTTTATTCGCCGCCGTTTGAAAAGCCGTATAAGCTTGCGCAAACTCGCCCGCCTGCTCAAATTTTATACCGTCGGCCAAGCCGCTATCCCCACACGCCGTGAGAACAGATAACCCGAGAACAGATGTCAGCACAGTTGTCGCGAAAGATTTTGAAATATGGTTCATGTTAAGCCCCTGATGCATAATATAATAAAATTAAGTTTCCAAATAGGCGGTTCACAGGCGAATGTAAATAACGATAATTCGGGAATGATAGAGGGCTATAACAACCGCGTGCCCGCAACCCGCCCTTCCAAGTCCAGCAAAAACTCCTTGGTCGGGATACCGCCGCCGAAACCTGTCATGGATTTATCCGCCCCGATAATCCGGTGGCACGGCACGATGACAGGAATGGGGTTGGCATTATTGGCCCCGCCCACGGCACGGCTGGACTTGGGGTTGTTAATGGCATGGGCAATATCGCCGTAAGAACAGGTTTCCCCATATGGCACGTCAAGCAGAGCCTGCCAGACGGCGCGTTGGAAATCTGTCCCGCTGAGTTTTATCGGTACCGTAAACTGTGTCCGCGCGCCCGCAAAATATTCGCTAAGTTCTTGACGGGCTTGGGTGAATTTGCTGCGATCTTGCGTCCATGAGGGCAAGGGTGTGCGCGGTATATGCCCCTTATGGCCTTTCGCTGCTTCAGGAAAGCTGACAAAGCGTAAATAGCGCGCACATCCCGCCAAAAGCAAACACCCAATCGGCGTGTCCAAATAATCATAATAAGCAATCTTATCCGAAGTCTTCTTCAAATCACGCATAGGCGTCCTCAAATTAAAAAACAAACCTAACCATAAAACCCCAAAAAAACAATGCTCGCCGGATACAGACATTGTTGTTTTTTGTGGGTGGTAGCAGTCTTAAGTTTTGCATCTTGACAATCAAAAAAAGGTACCAATCTTAGCTTTATGCAAACCACGATAAATCGCTCTGTTAATTTTTACCTTAGAACTGCTTTGGAAGCCTATCTTGCAATTGATGAGCCGGGCTATGCATTCCTTATCAAAGCTCCATGGGGAACAGGCAAAACCTTTTTTATTAATACCGAACTACCGCCGTCAAAAGCAACAGACAGTAAAAAACGAGTATTGCACTTCTCTCTAAATGGGTGCGCTGACATGTCTGAGTTTAGAAAACGATTGTTGAGAGCAATGGTACCTTCACTCAAAACCCCACGAAACAATGAATTAGTTAAGCAAGGACTAGACATACTTAAAGATAAATTTGGCATCGACCCAACTATTTTTGCTGCCCAATCTTCTGTTTGCTATGTCATTGACGATTTGGAAAGATGCAGAATGTCTCTCGATGAAACCATGGGCGCAATTAACGAACTGGTAGAACAGTTGCAATGTCATGTCATAATCTTGGCAAATCCAGATGAAATTCCAAAAAAAGAAAAGGATAAGTGGAGTCAAATTCAAGAAAAGGTAATTGGTGAAACCTTTGAATATCAATGTGAGATTGAAGTCGCATTCAAAGCATTTTGCAAGAGTTTGCAATCTACATTAGCCAAGAACTTGTTGCAATCAAAATCTGGCAAAGTGCACTTATTGAACACGTTTTCTGTTTTTGGAAATGGCAATCTAAGGATTTTATCACGGGGGATGAAATTATTAGATACGGTTTGCGCAGGTCTGCCTGAAAAATACTTCTCGGATTATCAGGATGAGCTCATTACTTTTTTGGAATATCTTTTCGCACTCTATTGCGGCGTACATACTGGTGAAATATCACGAGAAGACTTAAATAAGTTTAAGGTCACTGGATATGGGCATATTTATAGCATAGCCCATGAATCGGAGGGTTTTAAGTCATTCCTTAAAAAATTAGGCAATAATGCTCACCACACATATCTATCTGGCTCGGTTCTATATGAAATTCTTTCAGATGGTTTTGTTGATGCAGATAAAATTAAAGAGGCATTGTTACAGATGTCAGACTTTCGTCCCCCTGCTGAAAAAGAGTCATGGCAGCTTGTATGGAGAGGACTTGATACAGAGGATGACAAATTTCAAACAGCCAAAAAAGATATGGAAGAAAAATGGACTAAGCGAGAATATCACGAAGCTGGAAAAATACTTCATGTTGCTATGCTTAGATTATGGCTTGCCGATATGGGCGAACTCAAGTTGACAGAAGAACAGCTTAGTGATGAGTTAGATGAATATTTGGAATATGCTGGCAAAACACGATTTTTTGAACAAGAAACACCCGAAGAGCAGTTTACACGAGAAGCGTACGAGAGCTACGGCCTAGCTGTCATGGGCGAAAGTCAAGGTAGACAATTCTTTGGCAAGCCCAGCGCTGATTTTCATACTGATGTTGTAAAGCGCATAGATAAGGTTCGAAAAGCAACTAAAGAATCTCAATATGGTGATTGGGCTAAAAAATTAATAGAGTTACTTATTGACAACCCCGATGAATTTAAAATCCAAGCAGCTTATGCTGGGGGCGTTGGCGGAGTTTTTTTACACACGCCCATATTCAGAAAGCAGCACGCTAAACAAATATTTACTTCCCTAATAAAGCTGCCAAATCAACAGAAAAGAGACGTAATATTAGCTCTAGAAAATCGTTATAGATTTGGTGTTCTAACAAAGGAATTAAAGGATGAAATGGTGTTTGTAAGTGAGCTTATTAAACTGATAGAAAGTCATTCGCGTAAATTGTCAGGCATGAAACGGTATAGATATAAGGCAATGGAAGAATTGCTAACGTCAATATTACCAAAGTAGCGCGTAATTCCTAACATCCCCTCCCAAACAATGAATCCCCTAGCCTCGCCACATTCAGACATCATTGTTCCGCTGCCCTAGTCTCCGCCTAGCGTTATGTGTATACTCGCCTCATGGAAAATAATATCCCCGATTTTGACACTTGTAATGCGGCGCGTTTGCGTAAAGATCCTGCTTTTGATGGGGTGTTTTTTGTGGCTGTGCGCACGACGCGGATTTATTGTCGGCCTGTGTGTCCGGCGCCGCAGCCTAAGACGGTGAATATTTCGTTTTACCCAAGTGCGGCGGCTTGCGAGCAAGATGGCTATCGGCCTTGCTTGCGTTGTCGCCCCGAAACCGCGCCATTTTCGCCCGCCTGGAACGGCACGGGGGCGACGGTTGAGCGGGCTCTACGCCTCATCAATGACGGGGCGCTGGACGATATGGATACGGAAAGCTTTGCGGCACGGCTCGGGATCGGGGCGCGGCAGCTCTCGCGTCTGTTTCAAAAACATCTGGGTACCACACCCGGCCAGGCGGCCAAGACCGCCCGGGTCGCCCGCGCCAAACGCTTGCTGAATGAGACCGATTTGCCCATGACCGAAATCGCTTTTAAAGCTGGCTTTAAATCCTTACGCCGTTTCAATGCCGTGTTCAAAGAGACCTATCGCCGCCCACCCAGCGAGATTAAACGGCGCTTGGTGAAATCATCTTGAAAGCTATCAGTCAAACCCCCTTGCTAAATCACCCGTTATAGGCTTTATACGGGTTTTTACTGAACAGGATAATGGCTTATGGGCCACCAGACATTAGTGGACGCAGGGAAACCGGGTAAGCCTGCCAATACCAAGAAACTTTTTATCAAGACCTATGGCTGTCAGATGAATGTTTATGACAGTGAACGCATGGCCGATGTGCTGGCGCCTGTGGGCTATAGCTGTGTGGACAGTCCCGACGGTGCGGACTTGGTGGTGCTGAACACTTGCCATATACGCGAAAAGGCGGCTGAGAAAGTCTATTCAGAGCTAGGGCGTATGCGTAAGCTTAAAGAAAAAAACGGTGGCACTATGAAAGTCATAGTGGCCGGGTGTGTAGCCCAAGCCGAAGGCGAAGAAATTATGCGCCGTGCGCCTGTGGTCGATTTGGTATTGGGGCCACAGAGCTATCACAAATTGCCGGAAATGATTGCCAAGGTCAGTCGTGAATTTGGCGAGCGCTTAGAAACCGATTTTGATACCCAGGAGAAGTTTGATCTGATGCCAAAGGCGCGCACGGTCGACGGCCCGGCGGCTTTTCTCACTATCCAAGAAGGCTGTGATAAATTTTGCACATTCTGTGTCGTGCCCTATACGCGCGGGGCAGAGTTTTCCAGACCCGTAGACCAAATCGTTTCCGAAGCCCGTGCGCTGGTGAGCCAAGGCGTGCGCGAAATCACTTTGCTGGGGCAAAATGTCAATGCCTATCGCGGGGCAGCACCAAAACTGGACAGCGAAAAACATTGGGGGCTTGGTCAACTTATTCGCCATCTCTCTAAAATCGGCGGGTTGGATAGATTACGCTATACCACGTCCCATCCCCGCGATATGGACGACGAATTGATTGCGGTTCACGCGGATGAGCCGACCTTGATGCCTTATTTGCACCTGCCTTTACAAGCTGGCAGTGACCGTATTCTTAAGGCCATGAACCGTGGCCATACTTACGCCGCGTTCAAAGACTTGGTGGCGAAAATTCGCAAGGCCAAACCCGAACTGGCTTTGTCTTCTGATTTCATTGTCGGCTTTCCGGGCGAAAGCGAGCTGGATTTCAAGCGCACTTTAGAGGCGGTCGAGGAAATTGGCTTTGCCTCCTCATTCAGTTTTAAATATTCCGCCCGCCCCGGAACCCCCGGTGCGGCTCTGCCGGGTCAAGTGGACGAGGCGGTTAAGTCTGAACGCCTAGCGCGCCTACAAGACCTCCTGACCCGCCAGCAAAAAGCCTTTAACCAAAGCCTTGTCGGCAAGACATTATCCGTATTGGTTGAAGGCACAGGGCGGGGTGAAAACGAATTGTTTGGCCGCGCACCCTATTTGCAAGGCACGCATTTCACGGGCAGTGCAGACTTGATAGGGCAAATCGTCAGGGTCGAGATTACCGATGCCGGGCAAAACTCGCTCCGGGGGGTTTTGGCTAATGGCTAGGGGTAAAACGGAGACCATAGACTTTGCCGATATTGGCCTGGTGCGCGAACTGACCGGGCCTGGTCATGTTAATTTGGCACTGATTGAGCAAGCCTTTGACGTCTATCTGGAAGCGCCAGGTTCCAGCGTCATTATAAACGGCAATGCGAAAGCCCGCGCCCGGGCAGCACACGTGGTTAAGGACATATATGAGCGGTTGGAAAACGGCTGGCCGTGTACCCGCGCCGATGTGGAAAACCTGATTATGCGCCAAGCATCCGAATCAGGTGCAGGCAATTTTGCCAAGTCCGACATTCGCCAAGTCATACCCGTCCCGCGCCGCAAACCCATTGTCCCCAAGACCAAACACCAAGGCGATTTCATCAATGCTATGCGCGACAACACTATCACATTCGGGGTTGGGCCTGCGGGGACGGGCAAAACATTTTTGGCCACGGCTTATGGTGCGTCTTTATTGGCGCGGGGCGAAGTTGGGAAATTTATTGCTTGCCGCCCTGCCGTAGAAGCCGGAGAAAAGCTTGGGTTTTTACCGGGCGATCTCATGGAGAAAATTGACCCATATCTGCAACCGATTTACGATGCATTGATTATGGTGCTGGGCGCGGACGAAGTTGAGCGGCGCAAAGCCTCAGGCGAGATAGAAGTCGCGCCACTGGCATTTATGCGTGGGCGGACATTATCCAATGCATTTGTGGTTATCGACGAAGCCCAAAATGCGACTGTGGCACAAATGAAAATGGCGCTCACCCGGCTCGGCGAAGACGCCGCCTATGCGGTTACGGGCGACCCAAGCCAAAGCGATTTGCCGCGCGGCCAACAATCGGGTCTGTCCCATGCTCTGGCTATCCTCGGCGAGATTGACGATATATCTATGATAGAATTTGACGCCAGTGACGTTGTTCGCCACCCATTGGTCGGCAAAATCGTCAAGGCATATGACGCAGATGCTAAAAACCAGTAAAATGCCCACAGACAATTTTGAAATTGATATTGAAATCAAAAGCGGTCATTGGGCGGGCTGTGATGATTTACAAAGCCTAGCGCAAGCAGCTTTGTTGGCGGGGGCCGCACAATATTGCCCACGACCATTTTCGGAAATCAGCCTGCTGTTCACCGATAACGCCCACATACAAGATTTAAACAAAACCTACCGAGGCAAAGATAAACCCACCAATGTTTTATCATTCCCCACACAGGCAAGCCTAAGCATTCCCGTATTGGGCGACATTGCTTTGGCGTTTGAAGTGATCAATAGCGAGGCGAGCCGCGCAGGCTTAACCCTTGAACATCATATCACCCATTTGCTCATTCATGGCTATTTACATTTACAAGGCCTTGACCATGAAACGGACGCGGACGCCGAGGTCATGGAGGCCTTTGAAATAAATGCACTGACGGGCTTGGGGATTGCCAATCCATATAATTATGATAGAGATAAATTGTGAGTGAACAAAAACCTTCAAAAAGTTTTTTAGGCCGTCTGTTTGGCGGGGGGAATCCGCCTGAAACGGTGGGCGAGGTCGAACCGGTAAGTGAATTAGGCGCGGTCAGCAAGCAAGAGCGCAAATCTTTAATGAGTGCTGCGGAAAACTTCCATTCTTTGCGGGTCGAAGACGTGATGGTGCCCCGTGCCGATATTATCGCCGTGGCCGCTGACATATCCTTACAGGATCTGACCAAATGTTTTCAAGACGCGGGGCATTCACGCTTGCCTGTTTACGGAGAAACTTTGGACGAACCGACCGGGTTTGTGCATGTAAAAGACTTGCTCGGGTTTTTAGCGTTGGACGCAGCCGGGCGCACGGCGAAATCATATCCAAACAAAAAAATTATCAAAGACATTTTGCGCCCGGTGATTTTCGTGCCCCCCTCTATGGCAGCGGATGCTTTGCTGAAAAAAATGCAGGTCGGTCGTGTTCATATGGCCATCGTGGTTGATGAATATGGCGGCACGGATGGGCTGGTGACTTTAGAAGACCTCATAGAGCCCATTGTCGGCGACATCGAAGATGAACACGATGACGCCGAGCCAGAAATAAAAACTCTGAAGGACAAACAAGGCCGCACCTATTGGGAGGCCGATGCCCGTGTGGACATTGAAGATTTTGAGGCCATATTAGGCCGCGATATCGCCACACCTGAGCAAGACGAGGAGGTGGATACTCTGGGTGGTTTGGTGTTCTTTTTGGCGGGTCGTATCCCAGAGCGCGGCGAAATCATTCCCCACCCCCAAGAAAAAGAAACTGACTTGGTCATGGAATTTGAAGTCTTGGACGCCAGTCCAAGGCGGGTAAAACGTTTGCGTATCCGCCAAATAAGTGACGTCAAAAAGACTAGCCAGAAAAAGACGACATAGTGCGCCAATATATAAGCAAGATTTTAACCACAAGCGGTTGGGTCGGGTTTGTGCTGAATATATTGCTCGGTGCTCTTTCGGTCTTGGGACACGCGCCATTTTTTTTATGGCCTATTACCATTATGTGTTTGGCTTTTTTGATGTTGCGACTCGACGATGCGGCTACCCAGGCACGCCCCAAGCGTAGCGGGTTTTGGTGCGGGTTTTCATTTGCCTTAGGATATTTTATCGCGGGGCTCTACTGGATTGGCTCTGCTTTCATTGCAAGGGGGCCAGAGTTCGTGCCGTTTATGCCATTTGCAATTTTGTTAATGGCGGCGGGGTTAGCTTTGTTTTGGGGGTGTGCCGGGCTTGTATATGTCAGGCTGATTCAGGGCAAGGCTTCCTCCTTTTGGCGTGCAGGTATATTCGCTTGCGTATTTTTTATTGCAGAGTTTTTACGGGGACACATATTGAGCGGTTTTCCGTGGAACCTGCCGGGCTATGTTTTCCCAGCCGGGAAACCTATATCTCAAATAGCGTTCATAATTGGCATATACGGCTTAACGGCTTTGGTGTTTTTTATTTCTGCCGCTTTGGCTTTGTGGGTCGACCGTAAACAATCATGGCAAACTTTTGCGCTCAGCGCGGTATTGCTCGCAGCGGGATTTGGCTTTGGTGCAGTGCGCCTCGACAAAGCAGATATTCAATATGTTGATAATGTCAAACTACGGATTGTGCATGCGAATATTCCCCAGCGCGATAAATTCGACCCGGCTAAATATACCAGTACCGTCAACACATATTTAGATCTGTCACGCAGTGCTGGTTTCGAAGATATTACACACATTATTTGGCCTGAAGGCGCTGTGCCGGGCTTGATGTTTGAAGACCCCGGTCTGATGGCGGCACTTGATGCCCTGTTCCGTTCCGGTGAAAATCCGCCACCCGTTTTTATAACCCAGACTTTACGGGCCGCGCCAAAACCCGGCTCCAGTAAGCGGGCTTATTATAATGCCGCCGCTGCTGTCACATTTAAAGACGGACAAGCGCCTATTATATCCCCTTATTATGACAAGCAAAAATTGGTGCCGTTCGGGGAATTTATCCCGGGCGGTGGCGTGTTGGAACGGTTAGGCCTGCACAGCCTGTCTTCAGCACTAGAATCTATGACGCCAGGGGAAAATAGCGGTGTTCCAGCCCTGCCGGGACTACCCCCCACTAGCATCCAGATTTGCTATGAGATTATTTTTCCGGGTTTCACGACCCGCTCGCAACCTCGCGGCGGGCAATCCGCTAAATGGATTTTAAATTTGTCTAATGATAGCTGGTATGGCAATTCCACCGGCCCGCACCAACATATCAATCAGGCGCGCTATCGTGCTATTGAGCAAGGGGTGCCAGTAATACGTGCTACGTCAGGAGGCATATCTGGCGTTATTGACCCATATGGTCGTCAAATCAACGAACTCTCCTTAGGCGAGCAGGGCGTGATAGACGCACGCCTACCACGGGAGATAGTACAAAAAACGCTCAACAAGAGGGCGGTTAACTATAGATTATTGTTGCTAATTGCTTTACTGCTATTAGGGTGTAAATTAGGAATGCACAGGGCGCCTTAGCTGCATATAAGGCGCGACCATGCATTGAACCGAGATAAAGAGCGTATTAGGGGCGCAGACATATCTCAACAATCTATGGTCTAGAATAAGGGCCGAAACTAAAGGGATGATAAAATGAAACAACTACATGCACCGCGTTCACCAAACCCGGTTGACACTCATGTCGGCACACGGATTAGACTGCGCCGCCAAGTCATGAAAATGAGCCAAGAAAAATTAGGAAATGCGCTCGGCGTTACTTTCCAGCAAGTGCAAAAATACGAACGCGGGGCCAACCGTGTTGGAGCTTCACGGCTTTGGAAAATGTCCCAAGTTCTTGAAGTGCCTGTAAGCTTTTTCTACGAAGGCCTCGATGAAGATGTGCCGGCATTAGAATTCGCCGAAGGCGATCAAACGCCAATTGTTTATGAATTCATCAACTCGACCGACGGGGTTTCTCTGGCTATGGCTGTTTCTAAGATCAAGAATAAAGCGGTACGTCGTCAAATTCTTGAACTGGCACGGTCTTTATCTGGTGAAGAAGAAGAATAGAAATACCATAGACTTTTTCGTAGTTTTTACGGAAAAACCAATTTATAAACCCTGCACGGACACTCCGTGCAGGGTTTATTTATGAAAACGAACCAAATAAATATGACTGTAACCAACACAAAAACCAAACCAAGCAATGGCCAGCCCTATCGCCGTCTATGGGGACGCGCCAAAGGCAAGCCGCTTAGTCCCTATCAAAGCGGGCTGGTTGATACAAAGTTAGCGGAGGTTTCTATTGATACAGAAAGCCCGCTGGCGGGATTAGAGAGCTTTGACAATATTCGCATGGAAATAGGCTTTGGCGGCGCAGAGCATTTGTTGTACCGTGCGACAGAAAACCCGAACACCGCCTTTATAGGCGTCGAACCCTTTCTCAATGGTATTGCCAAAGCGCTCGCAGGTATGGATCGCCGCGAGATAAAAAACATTCGCCTTCACCACGGCGATGTCTGGCAATTTTTAGAAAACCTGCCGGACAATAGTCTGAGCCATATAGACATACTCTACCCTGACCCCTGGCCAAAAGCCCGCCACTATAAACGTCGTCTCATCCAAGAAGACCTGATTAGCGAATTTCACCGTATTCTCAAACCGGGTAAGACGCTGCATTTTGCCAGCGATATCCCGTCCTATGTGGACTGGGCGCTTTTGCGTATATGTCGCCACGGCGGGTTTCAGTGGCATGCACAAACATGCGCAGACTGGCAAACACCCTATCCAGATTGGCCAGGGACACGCTACGAAGCCAAAGCCCACAGAGAAGGCAGAACACCCCACTATTTTCGGTTTGTGCGGGCTTGCGACTAAAAATAATTCTAGAGTATCGTGCGCCAACATAAAAATGCGCCTCGGATGCGAGAGAGTGCAAGTTCCGAAGCGCACCTAACGGTTTGCTGGTTAATGGGGGCCAGCTAGGCCGAAGCCTTTACCGTTATTTCTGCGCCCAAGTTAAGGCGCTTATTGAGGTATGTTTGGTGTTTATGGCTATTTATAACGGATATAGCCGGAGCCATGTTTTTCCTGGCGCACGCGACCGGACGGCTTTTGCACGCTTATGATGCCACTACCCCTTGTTATGAGTTGCCCATTGATAGAGCTACCTGCATAGCGAACGCTGCCCGAACCATTGACTTTTATGTTAAGTTCTGTGACATTTCCGTCGTCTATTTCAGCTGTGCCACTACCACCAATGTTGATAAAGAGTTCTGCGCCGCTAACATAATCAGCGTCTAAGTCGCCACTGCCCCCGCCTGCATAGGACAATCCGCCTTGTATGCGAGCCAATTCCACATCACCAGAACCGCGCGCGCTTATTTTTGCACGACCAATTATATCGCCCACTTGCATATCGCCCGAACCCGTACTGCGAAAAATGAAATCTCCACCGATATTGCCCAAATCAATATCACCTGATCCTGTTATAGAACCGCTTGCTGAGCCAGAAATATTGCGGATATTTGCATCGCCAGAACCCGCAATAGATATATCTAAACGGTCCAAACCTTGAGCCGAAAAATCACCGGAACCCGCTATACCAATATCCGCACTTGCCGCATTCCCAATAGTGACATCGCCTGAACCGGAGAGGCTTAAATCAAATTTTCCGCTAATATTTGCAAATTCCAAATTACCACATGATCGCACACGCAAATCCGCAGAACCGATATTGCCAATATCGCCAAATATAATGGCATGTTCTATGGCTAAATGTGTGTTTTCTGGTGCAGTAATTATAATATGTGGGTATGCGTCAAGGTCTTTATAACCGCCTTTTCTTTTGTTCCAACGCCATTTGCCAACGGAAATTTTTACGCTGGCATTGGTTTGTTTACAATTGATATTGTTCAGGCTCTGCCCATCATCTATCGCTATATTCGCACCGTGCCTTTCAACCATGACACCGTCCGCATCCGTGACTGTGATTTTATCATAATTACCTGTGCGCACGTCAAGCGTACCAATAAAGTTGTTAATGGACAATCGCGGCGCATCTTGTGCCCACGCTGGTTGGCTAGCAAATATTGTAGCCAACAAAGCCAAGCCGTAAGCGGAGCCGATTGTGGTCGTTTTTGATTTTGTATGTTTTGTCATTGGTCTCTCTTCTTTTGACATTATAATCTTCGCTTGTTAACCTTCTATTGTCCACATCACGGCAAGCGTCGTGTGAGTCAATTTTTTTATACTACAAATTGAATGGGGCTAAAATTTTATCAAGACTTGATGCTGATCGTGCAAGTTAATGGTTAAGGTCAATGGTGTATGCCCTGCCATATGGGCGGTGAATAAGTTACCATTTCCCGCTTCAACCCTAATCGGGCCTGCAGCAAATTCTATGCCGGTGGGTGTAATGCCTGCTGCGACACTTGTGCCTAATGCGCCTGTGCTGATGGCACAGATGAGCAAGAATTTCATAAACATATATCCTCCTCTTTAATATATTCAATTTTGTTGAATCGATTGGCGAATTTAAAACCCGCCCGCTATATTGTGTCCTCATCTAGCTCTCAAGGTCGCGGAAATCGCGGCGGAGCTGCCATTCACTTGATGTTATAGAGCGCTCAAGATCTTGTAGTCTTGTTTCCAGAGAGCGGAACTTACCTTTAACATCGCGGTATGTTGTCGTTGTCCGAAGGGGTTCCGCCGGATTGTCTTTGTGGCGGCGCCGCGCTTTGCGAGCTTGGCGATATTCCCTGCGATAAGGGGCACGCTTGTCGGTCGGTGTGAACACCCAAAATCCGATATAAACCCAAAATGTAATAAAACCGGTTACAAAAAATGAAATCACGGTGAAAATACGAATGATGATTGGGTCTATATTGAGATAGTCACCAATGCCCGCACAGACCCCGCCGATGACACCGTCTATCTTGTTGCGGCGAAAGCGTTTATGGGTGTCTGAATATACATACCCATCATCATCGCCTTCCCAGTCTGTATCCTGTGCGGCGCGGTAATTTTTATATTGTTTTGTCATGGCTGTTATTCCTTTGTGGATTGCTTCTCCAATTTGGCACCTCATCGTCCAAAATGCGTTCTAGGACATTGACCCTTTGGTCAAGTATGTCGGCGATTTTGGACATGCGCTCCAATTCCGCCATTTGGTCTTCACTCATATGTCCGATCATACGTTCTTTGTGTTTGTAATAGGATTTCAACATTCCTGCTGAAATCCCAAAGACAATCGCCACAATCGGGATCATAAAAACCATTATTTCTGGTTCAAACATAATTTCTCTCTCTTTATGTGTTAGACGTTACAGCTTCTGCTATTCGACAGAATTATTTATTTGCCGCAACTTTTTTCACAGATTTGACTTTGCTTGCACCCAAATTCTTTTTCAGAGCAGCCAGTTCAGCTTCTACGGCGTCGTCGGCTTCAAGAGCGGCAAATTGGCTCTCCAAGCTTTGGCCATTACCAAGATCAAAGGCTTCCACATGGGCTTCAAGCTCGTCGACTTTGCGCTCCATACGTTCATAGCGCTGAAGAGCATCGTCAACCTTGCTAGAGGTCATCACTTTGCGCATTTTGATCTGGTTGGTGGCAGTGGTGCCGCGCATCATCAGAGCTTTATGCTTGGCTTTGGCTTCGTTCAGCTTGGCCTGTAATTTTTCTAAATCGGAATCAGCCTTGGCAACAGATTCGTTTAGTATTTCAATCTCCTTGCGCACAACCTCGGCTAATTGCTCGGATTGTTGTTTGGCCTGTACGGCACCGCGCGCCAAATCTTCACGGCCTTTGGTGAGTGCCAATTCGGCTTTTGCGGCCCATTCTTTCGCCCGCGCATCGTATTGGTCGGCCTTGCGGCTTAACTCTTTGGTTTCCGCGATATTGCGGGCGGCAGAGGTGCGAACCTCAACCAATGTGTCTTCCATTTCTTGAATGATCAGGCGGGTAATCTTTTCAGGATTCTCCGCTTTTTCGATCATTGCATTTAGGTTGGAATTGATGATGTCACCCATTCTTGAAAAAATTCCCATTGTCGTCTCCTATTCGTTTTGGTTGAGGGTTAAGTTAAAAAATTGTTGCGATGAGATAGCCGGCGGCGAAAAATCCCCAGCACTCCAATTGACGGGTGCTGAGATATTTAATGAAGCGCCAGAACTTTGCTTTAAATGTCTGGCGCCCTGCGATACGGCTTTCAAAATCAAATTCTTGGTCAGTCATACTATATCCTTTGATAAGGTTTAAGCTTGGCCTAAATGCCAAAGCCGGACAACCGCACGCCAGCGGGGCGGTGGCGAAGCGTGGCAGCGCGGCGTCTTGCCCGTAAGTGGCGCACCGGAGCGCTGGCGCCCTCGGTAAATCTGGTCTCGGTATCAAGTGTACGATACGTCATGGTTTCTCTCCTTTTTGTGGCCCCGACTTTGAAGGGGGAAGCGTCGGGGCCTAAGTTTATCAGCGTTTCACCTGTCCTTGGTGTTGCCCGATTGGGCGTTGTCTGTTGCTGACAAACAAACAATGCCAAATCCCAAGAAAATGTCACGATAAATTTATCTCTTTGAAAAATATAAGTTTTTACCTATTTTGCACCTTTTTGCAAATTAGCACATAGTAATATTCACCAGCTTTTAGCTGTTTACGCTATTCCAATTTAGCTATATAAACCAAATATGGCTGAAATCACAAAAAATCTCATCGGGCAAAGCCCGGCATGGCTGGTCACATTGGACGCGATTTCCGGCCTAGCGGCCATAGACAAGCCGGTTATGGTGGTTGGCGAGCCTGGCACGGGTAAAACCAGTGTCGCCGCGCGCCTGCATTTTCTCTCACCCCGATGGGAACAGACTTGGCAGGCGGTGAATTGCGCGACTATAGACGGGGAAAGTTTGGAAACACATGTGTTCGGCGGCGACTCTGCCCTGTCCACAAGCCTGCTGGAAAAGGCAGACGGCGGCACGCTTCTCCTCGACAATATAGAAACCTTGCCGATACGCCTGCAAGAAAAACTGCTGAACCTTATTGAAACTGGCACATTCGAAACCATAGGCGAAGAAGGCGCGACCCATGTAGATGTGCGGATTCTTGCCACCAGTTCTGTGGATTTGCGCCAAGAAGTCGCAGCGGGGCGGTTTAGCGCCAATTTGTTGTCCGTACTGGCCTATGATGTCATTACCTTACCCCCGCTTCGGGCACGTAAACGTGATATAATGCCTATGGCAGAAAAATTTGCTACCGATATGACGGCGCGGCTCGGCGAAGAAAACTTCCCGGGGTTTAGCGCTGAGCTGATTGAATTTTTGCAAACCCATAAATGGCCAGGGAATGTCCGAGAGCTAAAAAGCGTGGTTGAGCGCGCCGTAGGTCGGGCGTGGAATGACGAGGCTGGGTTAAGCGTGCCCATGATCAGCGTCAATCTCGACCCATTCGATGCGCCATGGCAGTTAGAGGGGCAGTTAGAGGGGCAATTGGCCAACAAGACATCCAGTGCGCCACATGCTCAAAAAACTCTGCCGCCTAAAATTGAGCAACGCCATGACCCTAACCACGAGGTCGGCCAAAGCTTTACTGAACGCACAGAAGCCTTCGAATTATCCATAATTATGGAAGCCTTGCGCCAATCTGGCAACCATCAAGGCAATGCAGCAAAATATCTTGGCCTGACCTACCACCAATTTCGCGGCCTATTGCGCAAACATGGGCTTAAGAAATAAACAATCGCGTGCTTGACCTTACGATTATTTATAGTTTTAGCTCATTATTTTGTGGCAAAGGGACTATCACTGTGAAATCTACGTGTTATAAGGCGGGCTAAATTTGGGCGTCTTTACATGACTACACGCCAATTGGAGAATATATATGTCGTCTTATTTGACCAAAATTGTTTTAGGGACTGTGCTTGTCCTTGGTGTATCTGGTTGCCAAACCATGACCCGTGTTACCAATATGTTGCCCGGCGCTGATCCTGTGCCTGTGGGCAAAGGCGCCAGCTATGCAAGCCGCGCCACAGCTAAACGCGCCGCACCGCGTATGGGTGTGAACGAGTTTTTGTGGCGAGCTTCGCTGGAAACCTTAAACTTTATGCCCCTATCAGAAATCGACCCGTTTGGCGGCGTTATCATCACCGATTGGTATGCCTCCCCACAAGCCCCCAATGAGCGTTTCAAAGCCAATGTCTATATTTTGGATACAAATCTCCGCGCCGATGCTCTGAAAGTTTCGATCTTCAAGCAAGAACGCAGTGCAAATGGTTGGAATGATGCTTCCGTAGATGCCGACACGGCTCGGTCTATTGAAAACTCAATCCTGACCCGTGCAAGACAGCTTTATATTGCCACCGTCGACGAATAATTTTTCAAAACACAGGATAAATCATGTCCAGATATAATGCGGCGGAAGTAGAGCCTAGGTGGCAGGCCGCATGGGAGCGTGCGCGTTCCTTTGTGGCTGATGATAAATCGGTCAAGCCTAAATACTATGCCCTGGAAATGTTCCCTTACCCAAGCGGGCGTATCCATATGGGGCATGTGCGCAATTATGCTATGGGCGATGTGATTGCCCGCTATAAACGGGCGTGCGGGTTTGAAGTCCTGCACCCCATGGGTTGGGACGCCTTTGGTATGCCAGCGGAGAACGCCGCCATGCAAAGTGGTGGCCACCCCAAAGAATGGACTTACGCCAATATCGAAGCCATGAAAGCGCCCCTACAACGCTTAGGTTTTGCCCTGGACTGGAGCCGGGAATTTGCCACTTGCGATGTGGATTATTATAAACAACAGCAATATATTTTCCTGAAATTCATGGAAAACGATTTGGTCTACCGCAAAACCGCCAAGGTTAATTGGGATCCGGTGGATATGACCGTGCTGGCCAATGAACAAGTCATAGACGGCAAAGGCTGGCGCTCCGGTGCCGAGGTCGAGACCAAAGAGCTAAATCAATGGTTTTTCAAAATCACCAAATATGCGCAAGATTTGGACGCAGGGCTAGACACGCTCACAGACTGGCCGGACAAAGTCCGCACTATGCAAAAAAACTGGATTGGCCGGAGCGAGGGTGCGCAGTTTAGGTTTGAGTTTGCAGATGATGCGCCAAAAGGCTTTAACGACATTGAAGTCTACACAACACGCCCCGACACGTTGTTCGGTGCTAGTTTTGTCGCACTTGCCTATGACCATCCTTTGATTAAAGCTTTGACGCCTGATAACCCAAAATTACAAGAACTGGCCAAAGCCTGTACGCTTATGGGCAGTACGGCGGCAGCGGTTGAGAAAGCTGAAAAGCTGGGTGTGGATACAGGCCTTAGGGTTAAGCATCCATTTGACGACACCATTACCTTGCCCGTTTATGCGGCGAACTTTGTCCTCATGGGCTATGGTACCGGGGCAATTTTCGGCTGCCCCGCCCATGACCAACGGGATTTGGATTTTGCCCGCAAATACGGTTTGCCCGTGCCCGCCGTGGTTTTGCCCGAGGGTGAAAACCCACAGACCTATGAAATTGGCGACGAAGCCTATACCGGTTCTGGTACATTATTCAATTCCGGCTTCCTTGACGGTATGGGTGTGGCGGACGGGATTGCGACAGCCATTGCCAAGCTGGAAGAGTTAGGCTTGGGCACCGGACAAATCACATATAGATTGCGCGATTGGGGCGTCTCAAGGCAACGC
>Ga0256839_1000615_pt1 | contig 45666 bp, 46 predicted proteins | sample 354166metaG_FD_185968 | JGI IMG/M metagenome (GOLD analysis project Ga0256839, IMG submission 185968) | Hydrothermal vent microbial communities from Mid Atlantic Ridge, Atlantic Ocean - 354-166 | ecosystem: Environmental > Aquatic > Marine > Hydrothermal vents | place: Atlantic Ocean: Mid...
AATGACGGCCGCCGATGCCCCGGCAGCCCCTCATGCCGATGCTCATGGTGCAACGGAAGCTGCCAGTTCTGCCTCTGGCGCTGCCAGTTCTGCCTCTGGCGCTGCCAGTTCTGCCGCTGGCGTTGCCAGTTCTGCCGCTGGCGTTGCCGGACTGCCGCCTGCCACCGCCATGCGTCGCAACCTGTTGCCCGGCATGCATGCCCCCATGCGCACCTTCCTGGTGGCGGTGGCGGTGATGGTCTATCTGGCCACGCTGGCTGCTGCCGCGGTGCTGCTGGTGCGCCTGGCCACGGCGGAATGGACGGCCGGCGTGGTATCGGAAGCCACTGCCCAGCTTCTGCCGCAACAGGACGAGGATGCCGCCGCCCTGCTGGCGCGTGCAGAAAAGGCTGCCGCTGTCCTGCGCGCCCAGCCCGGCGTGCAGGATGCGCGTGTCTTCGACATGCGGCAGACCCGCGCCCTGCTGCGCCCATGGCTGGGCAGCGCCGGGCTTGAGGCCGATCTGCCGCTGCCGGCGCTCATCGCCATCAGCCTCGACCCTCGCCAGCCGGCTGATGCGGCAACACTGCAACAGGCACTGGACGCCGCCGGCTTTGCCGCCGTGCAGGTGGATGCACATGGCCGCTGGGTGCGCGAGCTGGCAGATCTTTCCAGCACCGCCCTGTGGCTGGGCATGCTGGTGCTGGCGCTGCTGGTGGTCGCCCTGGTGCTGCTGGTAACCCAGGCCGCCCGCGCCGCGCTGCAGGCCAACCGCGAGACATTGCAGGTGCTGCACCTCATCGGCGCGCAGGATCGCTTCATCGCCCGCCTGGTGCAGCGCCATTTCCTGCGCACCTCCCTGCTGGCCGCGCTGGGCGGCGCGCTGGCCGCCATTGCCACCCTGCTGCTGCTGGCGCTGCTGGCACCTGCCGCCGGCATGGGAGAGAGCATCATCAACCTGCTGTTCCGGGCCGGGCAGGACACGCTGCAAGCCTACGTCTTCTGGCTGCTCATCGTCATCATCACCATGCTCATCTCGCTCACCACCGCGCGCATTGCCGCCATGCGCATCCTTGCCGACATGTTCCGCAACCACTGACGCCAACCGATGAAAGGCTGACGACAGACCACACGGACAATGCACGAGAACAACCGCACATCCGCCACCACGCCGCCGGCGTCGGCACCAGAGGAGCCACCCGCCATCCGGCGACGGCTGACAGCCGCAATCGTGCTGCGCTCCGTGGCGCTGAACGCCGCCTTCTACATTTCCTACCCGCTGGTGATGATCGGCGGCATCTTCTTCCTTGCCCTGCCACGCCGCCATGCCATGGCCGCACTGCGCTGGTGGTCGCGCGTGTTCATAGCCATGTGCCGCCACCTGGGCGGCATCGAGCTGCGCATCGAGGGACGCGAGCATTTGCCAACAGAACCCACTGCCCTGCTGGTGGCCGGCAAGCACCAGTCGTTCTGGGAGACCTTTGCGCTGTTTCACCTGTTCCCCGATCCGGCCATCGTGCTGAAGCGCGAGCTGGGTTTCATTCCGCTGGTGGGATGGTTCCTGCGCAAGTTCCGCATGATCATGGTGGCGCGCGAGGCCGGGCCGAAGGCGCTGAAGGACCTGGTGCGGCAGGGGCAGGAGGCCGTGGCCGCCAACCGCCAGATCATCATCTTTCCGGAGGGCCACCGCATGCATCCACTGGCCGCGCCAGACTACAAGCCTGGCGTGGCGGCGCTGTATGGCCGGCTGGGCGTGGCCTGCGTGCCGTTTGCGCTGAATGCCGGTGTGTTCTGGCCACGCCGCACCTTCTGGCGCTGGCCCGGCACCATCACCGTGCGCTTCCTGCCAGCCATCGAGCCGGGCCTGAACCGGCGCGATTTCATGCAGCGACTGCAACAGGCCATAGAACCCGCCACACAGGAGCTGGTGGAAGAAGGGCTGCGGCAACTGGACGATGCCGGTCTGCTGCACGAACCACCGCCACCGCGCGCAAGGACATGACTCCTTCGCAGGCAATCACCTGCATGCACGCAATGGCTGGCCGTCATTCCACCACCACCGCCGTGCCGGCAGCCGTAACCATCAGCATGGAACCACCCTGCCCCACGGCCTCGTAGTCGATATCCACGCCGATGACGGCATTGCAGCCCAGCGCCTGTGCCCGCTCCGCCATCTCGCGCAGGGCCTCCTCCCGTGCATCGTTCAGCACCTTCTCGTAACCGGCAGCACGCCCGCCGACGAAGTCGCGAATGGAGGCGAAGAGATCGCGAAACACGTTTGCCCCCATGATGGCCTCACCGGCGACGATTCCGCGATATTCGATGATGCGCTTGCCCTCGATGGAATTGGTGGTGGTGATGAGCATGCTTCTCTCTCGCCTTTCGCAAGTCTGGCCCCAGGGAACACCCCCATCCCTCACTTCGGCCCGATGCCGAAGGCACCAAAGGGAATGAACCGCACCATGTCGCCGGGCGCGACGTGATCCGGTTCCTCGGTGATCTCGATCAGCCCCGTGGCCGCCACCGCCGAGGAGATGAGGCCGGAACCGTCCTTCATGAAGCGCCGCACCACCGTGCGCCCGTTCTCGTCCGTCTCCAGCCAGCCGCGCAGGAACTCCCGCCGCCCGGTCTTGCGCCGCTTCATCTCGAACCCGGCAGGCAAAATGATACGCTCCGGCTCCTTCCAGTCATGCCCGGCCAGGCCGGAGAGCAGCGGCCAGCCATAGACGAGAAAGGTAACGAAGGCCGCCACCGGGTTGCCCGGCAGCCCCAGGTACACCGTATCATCACCGATCTGCCCGAAGGCAATGGGCTTGCCGGGCTTGATGGCCAGCCGCCAGCCATGCAGCACCCCCAGCTTGCGCGCGGTTTCGGCCATGTAATCGGCCTCGCCGGTGGAAATGCCGGCGGAGGTGATGATCACGTCGCATTCATCCGCCGCCCGGCGGAAGGTTTCTTCCACCGCGTCGCGCTCATCCGGCAGGATGCCGAAGTCGATCACCTCCACCGGCAGCCCGGCCAGCGCCCCGCGCAGGATGAAGTGGTTGGCGTCATAGATGCGCCCGTCCGTGAACGGCTCGCCGGGGCGGATGATCTCGTCCCCGGTGGACATCAGCGCCACCTTCAGCCGTTCGAACACCATCACGCGCGCCGTGCCGGTGGAGGCTATGGCCGCCAGCTCCGGCGGGCGCAGCCGCTGCCCGGCCCGCACCACTGCTTCACCAGCGCGCTGATCCTCCCCCGCCGGGCGCACGTTGATGCCTTTCGGCACCCCGGCGGGAAACCGTGCCACGCCAGCCGCCTCGTCGTATTCCACATCCTCCTGCATGATGCAGGTATCCGCCCCTTCCGGCATTGGCGCGCCGGTGAAGATGCGCGCCACCGCCCCTTCGGGCAGCGGCTGCGGCACGTCTCCGGCGAAGATGGTCATGGCCACGGGCAGGGCCGTTTCCGCATCCGGTGCAAGGTCGGCATGGCGCACGGCAAAGCCGTCCATCGCCGCGTTGTCGAAGGCCGGAATGTTGCGCGGGGCAATCACGTCTTCTGCCAGCACCCGCCCCAGCGCATCTGCAAGCGCCACCTCCTCCGTGCCCACCACTGGTGCCACGCGCTCCTTCAGCAACCGCATGGCCTCCGCATGCGGCATCAGCTTCTGCGACGGCGCGAAGCAGTCGTTGGCCAGGCGGCGCGGTGATCCTGATGACGTGCTCATGACTTCTCCAGCTTCAGCAGCGTGCTGATGAAATCGGCAATGACGGCAATGTCATCCCGATGAAACACCGGCAGATGCGGGTGCGTCAACGCTCCGCTGGCGGCAATGGCCACGATGCGCCCGTCCCGCTGCGCCAGCAGGGGCCGCCCGCTGGTTACGTCATGCACTTCCATCTTGGGAAAGTCGCCATCGCGGTTGCTTTCCACCAGCACCAGGTCGGCCTTGCCCAGATGCGGCAGCACCGCCTCGACGGGCGGACGCGGCTGGCCCTCCTCCAGCTCGTGAAACACCGCCCAGCGCCAGGGGCTGACCACCGCCACATCACGCGCCCCCGCCTGCCGGTGCCGCCAGCTGTCGCGGCCCTCCTGATCCACCTCTATTTCGCAATGGGCATATTTCACCGTCGCCACCCGCAGGCCGCGGCGGGAAAACTCCTCCACCAGCCGGCACACCAGCGTCGTCTTGCCGCTGTTCTTGTGGCCAACGAAGCCGAAAACGGGAATGCCATGAATGCGCTCGGGCATGGCGGGCACCACAGGGGAGAAGAGCTCACATCAGCTGCCGGCGGCAGCTCAGGCCGGCACCTCGTCCGGCGTGCGCGCGGTGATGGCCAGCGCATGCACCCGCTCGCGCAGCAGCTCGGCCAGCGCCTCGTTCACCATGCGGTGGCGCTGCACCAGCGGCTGCCCGGCAAAGGCCTCCGACACGATGATGACGCGAAAGTGCGATTCGCCGTCCGGATGCGCGCCGGAATGCCCGGCATGGCGATGCGATTCGTCGATCACCTCCAGGTGCTGCGGGTTGAAGGCAGCCTTCAGCGCCTCTTCCATCTGCCGCCCCACGGGGCCGAGATTGCTCATGACAAAACTCCCTGAAACCGATTCACCGGGATGCCTGCTCCTGCCATCAGGCAGTCTGTGCCCGGCAACCACGGGCATCAACCCAGGTTCCGGCCAATGGCAAGGAACTTCTCCTTGCGCTGCTTGCGCACGGCCTCCGGCTCCATCTCCGCGAACTCCCGCAGCGAGCGGGCAATGGCCTCGCCCACCTGCTCGATGACGGCATCCGGCGCGCGGTGCGCCCCGCCCAAGGGTTCCTCGATGATCTCGTCGATGACGCCCAGCTCCTTCAGATCCTGCGCGGTGAGCTTCAGCGCCTTCGCCGCCGTTTCCGCCTTGGTCGAATCGCGCCACAGGATGGAGGCCGCCCCCTCCGGCGAGATGACCGAATAGATGGAATGCTCCAGCATCAGCACGCGGTTGGCCGTGGCCAGCGCCACCGCGCCGCCGGAGCCGCCCTCGCCGATGATGGTGGCGATCAGCGGCGTGCCCAGCGTCAGGCAGCGCTCGGTGGAGCGCGCAATGGCCTCCGCCTGCCCGCGCTCCTCCGCGCCAACGCCGGGGTAGGCCCCCGCCGTGTCGATGAAGGTGAGCACCGGCATCTGAAAGCGCTCGGCCATGTCCATCAGCCGCACCGCCTTGCGATAGCCCTCGGGCCGCGCCATGCCGAAGTTGTGCTTCACGCGCGACTGCGTATCATTGCCCTTCTCCTGGCCGATGACCATGACAGGCTGCCCGCGAAACCACCCCGGCCCGCCGATGATGGCATGATCCTCGGCAAACTTGCGATCACCGGCCAGTGGCGTGAAGCCCTCGATCAGCGCATTGATGTAGTCGAGCGCATGCGGGCGCTCCGGGTGGCGTGCAACCTGCGTCTTCTGCCACGGATCCAGCTTGCGGTAGAGGTCGGCCAGCGCCTTCTCCACCTTGGCCTGAAGCTGCGCCACTTCCTCGTCTATGTTGATGCTGTCCTCTTCCGCCTCCTCGGCGGAGAGGGAACGCAGCTCGGCGATCTTGCCTTCCAGCTCGGCGATTTTCGTCTCGAAGTCGAGGTAGGTCTTCATGCGCCCGGCCCATGTGAAACGGTTGCCCCCGTCGGCATGCCCCTGAACGCGCACTGGCGCGCCGGAGCCTGCCGCCGATTGTGATGGGCGTGGCGGCAGCGCTTGTCAACTCTTCATCCGTTCATCCACGCACATCGCGCACACGGGCCAGCGGGTGATGCGCCTGCACCGTCTGCTGCAGCCGTTGCAGCCCCACGTGGGTGTAGATCTGCGTGGTGGAGATGTCGGCATGGCCCAGCATCTGCTGCACGGCGCGCAGGTCGGCCCCGTTCTCCAGCAGGTGCGTGGCAAAGGCATGGCGCAGCACGTGCGGCGACACCCGTTCCGGTGATATCCCTGCCCGCCCCGCCAGTTGCTTCAGAAGCTGGGCGAAGCGCTGGCGCGTCATGTGGCCGCTGCCGCCATGCGAGGGAAACAGCCAGCCCTGCTGCTTCAGCGAGCCTTTCCCGCCCTTCTGCTGTGCCACGGCATCCATTGCCTCGCGCAATTGTGCCAGCACTTCCAATGCCCGCCCGGTGAGCGGCACCAGCCGTTCCTTGCCGCCCTTGCCCTTCACCCGCAACATTCGCGCGCGCGCATCCACATCGCGCTCCCGCAAGCCCACCAGCTCGGAGACGCGCAGGCCCGTGGCATACAAGAGTTCCAGCATGGCCAGCAGGCGCAGCGCCCGCAATCGCGCCTTCTCCGTGCCCGCCTGCTTGACCGCCTGCTCCGCCGCCTCGAACAGCCGCTCCACTTCCTGCATGGACAGCACCTTCGGCAGGCTGCGGGCCTTGCGCGGGCTGTCCACGTGCTGCGCCGGGTTGACGTCGCTGAAGCCCTCGCCATGGAGAAAGGCATGCAGCTGCCGAACGGCGGAAAGCCTGCGCGCCTGCGTGGAGCGCGCCAGCCCCTGCGCCGCCAGTGCCGCGATGAAATCGTGCAGGTGCTCCTCCGCCGCCGCATCCACGCTCACGCCGCGCTGCGCCAGGTGATCGGCATAATCGGAAAGGTCGCGCCGATAGGCGGCCAGCGTGTTCTGTGCCGCGTTGCGCTCCGCCGCCAGCATCTCCAGGAAGCGCTCGATGAGCTGTTCGCTGCGCGCCCGCGCCTGCCGCCGCGCATCCGTTTCCTCCACCGCCGCCTCGGCCATGGCATCGGCGGTTTGCATCATGCCGGATGCCGGGTCCACCGCGGCAGCAGCCATGCCGGCCACCAGGCGCGCATCAGGGCAGGTCCTTGAGCGGGGCATTGGAAAGCTCCTTCACCACCTCCTTCGGCTGGGGCGGCATGCTGGCCAGCATCCAGGCAGCCGCATAGACCCCTCCAATCAACCCGCCAATGATTAAGAGAAAGCGAATGGAATCCGGAATCATGACCTTGTGCATTCCCCCTTGCCGGATGGTAAGCCACCGCGCTTTGACCCACGCCCCATTCCCGCGCTATGCACACGGGACGATGTATTATCGCAACATGGAACCCTGCATGTCCGGCAACAACCTAAAGGATTGCATCGCTGCAATCAACGCGCGGCTGGGGGCGCGCTCCATCGTGCTCATCGGCCTGATGGGCGCGGGCAAGACCACCGTGGGTCGCCGCCTGGCCCAGCGCCTTGACCTGCCCTTCGTCGATGCCGATCACGAGATCGAGCAGGCGGCGGGCAAGAGCATCGAGGACATCTTCGCCGAGGACGGCGAGGACTTCTTCCGCCGCGGCGAGGAGCGCGTCATCGCCCGCCTGCTGGAAGACGGCCCGCAGGTGCTGGCCACCGGCGGCGGCGCGTGGATGAACGAGAACACCCGCCGCCGGGTGAGGGAGCATGGCATCTCCGTGTGGCTGAAGGCGGATCTGGACGTGCTGATGGAGCGCGTCTCGCGCCGCCCCGGCAGGCCGCTGCTGAAGGCGCCCGACCCGCGCGCGGTGATGCGGAAGCTGATGGATGAACGCTATCCCGTCTATGCAGAGGCCGACATCACCGTGGAAAGCCGCAACCGCCCGCATCACGTGATGGTCAGCGAGATCATCCGCGCACTGTGCGAACAACTCGCCGAACGGAACGAACAGAGCCGATGAGCACGCAATCGATAACATCAGCGGCAGAGACCACCATCGTGCCCGTGGCCGCGCCCGGCTGGCCGGATTACGACATCCACATCGGCCCCGGCCTGCTGCCGCGCGCCGGGGAGCTGATCGCCCCGCTGCTGGCGCGTCCGCGCACCTTCATCATCACGGATGAAAACGTCGCTGCGCTGCACCTGCACACCCTGCAACAAAGCCTCGATGCCGCCGGCATCGCGCACGATGCGCTGGTGCTGCCCGCCGGCGAGGCCACCAAGAGCTGGGACAACCTGCAACGGGTGGTGGAGGCCCTGCTTGCCGCCGAGCTGGAGCGCGGCGATCACCTCATCGCCTTCGGTGGCGGCGTCATCGGCGATCTTGCCGGGTTTGCCGCCGCCATCACCCGCCGCGGCATGCCCTTCATCCAGATCCCCACCACGTTGCTGGCGCAGGTGGACAGCTCCGTCGGCGGCAAGACCGGCATCAACTCGCCAACCCACGGCAAGAATCTCATCGGCGCCTTTCACCAGCCCGCCATCGTCATCGCCGACACCGGCGTGCTGAAGACCCTGCCGCGCCGCGAGCTGCTGGCCGGCTATGCCGAGGTGGTGAAATACGGCCTGCTCGGCGATGCTGATTTCTTCGCCTGGCTGGAAGAGCACGGCGCGCAGGTGCTGGCCTTCGACGAGGCGGCGCTGACGCAGGCCATTGCCACCTCCTGCCGGGCCAAGGCCGCCATCGTCAACGAGGATGCGCGCGAGAAGGGCCGCCGCGCCCTGCTCAACCTCGGCCATACCTTCGGCCACGCATGGGAAGCAGCCCTTGGCTATGACGGCACGCTGCTGCACGGCGAGGGCGTGGCCATCGGCATGGTGCAGGCCTTCCGCTTTTCCGAGCGGCTGGGGCTGTGCCCGCCGGGCCGGGCGCAGCGCGTGGCCGCGCACCTTGAAGCTGTGGGCCTGCCGACGAGCCTGAAGCGCTACCTCAACCGCCTGCCGGGCGCGGAAGACCTGCTGGCGCTGATGCGACAGGACAAGAAGGCGCAAGCGGGCAGGCTGGTGTTCATCCTCGCCCGCGACATCGGCGAGGCCTTCATCGCCAAGGACGTGGCCGAGAGGGAAGTGCTCGCCTTCCTGCAAGACGAACTGAACGTGGCGAATACCTGACACGCCCCCGCACGGGCTGCTATATCTCGGCACATGGGACACAGCCGCACATCAGGCCCCATCAAGCCGCTGGGCATGGAGGAGGAGAAGGCGCCGCCGCTGTCTGCGGACGACGCTGCACTTGAACGTGCACGCGCCGGGCAGGAGGCGCTCGCCGCCCTGCGCCCGCCGGAGCCGTTCTGCCCCGACTACACGCCACACCGCTACCACAACCGCCCGCCGAAGCTGGAGGGCGGCAGGCCGTTTCGCCTCGTCTCGGAGTTCGAGCCGAAGGGCGATCAGCCTGAGGCCATCGCCGAGCTGGTGGCAGGGCTTGAGCGCGGCGATCGCAACCAGGTGCTGCTCGGCGTTACCGGTTCGGGCAAGACCTTCACCATGGCCAAGGTCATCGAGGCCACGCAGCGCCCGGCGCTCATCCTTGCCCCCAACAAGACGCTGGCCGCCCAGCTCTACAGCGAATTCAAGGGCTTCTTTCCAGACAACGCGGTGGAATACTTCGTCTCCTACTACGACTACTACCAGCCGGAAGCCTACGTGCCACGCACCGACACCTACATCGAGAAGGACAGCGCCATCAACGAGCAGATAGACCGCATGCGCCATGCCGCCACCCGCGCCCTGCTGGAGCGTGATGATGTCATCGTCGTGGCCTCGGTCTCCTGCATCTACGGCATCGGCGACGTGGAGACCTACGCCGCCACCGCCCTGCCGCTGGCCGCCGGGCAGCGGCTGGAGCAGCGTGATGTGCTGGCCGAGCTGGTGAACCTGCAATACGAGCGCAACGACGCCGGCTTCGTGCGCGGCTGCTTCCGCGTGCGCGGCGACGTGGTGGAGGTCTGGCCCTCGCACCTGGACGATCGCGCCTGGCGCATCTCCTTCTTCGGCGACGAGATCGAGGAGATCGTCGAGTTCGACCCGCTCACCGGCAAGCGCACCGCGGCGCTGGAGCAGGTGCGCATCTACGCCAACTCCCACTACGTAACACCGAAGCCGACGCTGGAGCAGGCGGTGCAGGGCATCAAGCGCGAGCTGCGCGAGCGGGTGGAGCAGTTCCGCGCCGCCGGGCGCGAGCTGGAGGCGCAGCGGCTGGAGCAGCGCACCCTGTTCGACATCGAGATGATGCTGGCCACCGGCTCCTGCAAGGGCATCGAGAACTATTCCCGCTACCTCACCGGGCGCCGCCCCGGCGAGCCGCCGCCCACCCTGTTCGAATACCTGCCCGAGAACGCCATCCTGTTCGTCGATGAATCGCACGTGGCGGTGCCGCAGATCGGCGGCATGTTCCGCGGCGACTACAACCGCAAGGCGACGCTGGCCGAGTTCGGCTTCCGCCTGCCGAGCTGCGTGGACAACCGCCCGCTGCGCTTCGAGGAATGGGAGATGCTGCGCCCGCAGAGCATCTTCGTCTCGGCCACGCCGGGGCCGTGGGAGCTTGAGCAGACCGGTGGCGTCTTCGTCGAGCAGGTCATCCGCCCGACGGGACTGGTGGACCCGCAAGTGATCGTGCGCCCCTGTGCCAACCAGGTGGAGGATCTCATCGCCGAATGCCGCGAGGTGGCGCAGAAGGGCTACCGCGCGCTGGTAACGGTGCTGACCAAGCGCATGGCGGAAGACCTCACCGAGTTCATGCACGAGCAGGGCCTGCGCGTGCGCTACATGCATTCGGACGTGGACACCATCGAGCGCATCGAGATCATCCGCGACCTGCGGCTGGGCGTGTTCGACGTGCTGGTGGGCATCAACCTGCTGCGCGAGGGGCTGGACATTCCCGAATGCGCGCTGGTGGCCATCCTCGATGCCGACAAGGAAGGCTTCCTGCGCTCCGAAACCTCGCTCATCCAGACCTTCGGGCGCGCCGCCCGCAACGTCGAGGGCCGCGTCATCTGCTATGCCGACACCATGACCGGCTCGCTGTCCCGCGCCATTGCCGAGACCGAGCGCCGCCGCGCCAAGCAGCTTGCGTGGAACGAGGCGCACGGCATCACCCCGGAATCGGTGAAGCGCAACATCGAGGACATCCTGCAAACCCCGTGGGAACGCGGCGACCACGTGCAGGTGAACGCCGGTGCGGCGGAAGAGGCGGGCGCGCTGGCCGGCAAGGATCCCGAACAGATCATCACCGAGCTGGAAAAGCGCATGTACGAGGCCGCCGCCAACCTGGAGTTCGAGGAGGCCGCCCGCCTGCGCGACGAGGTGAAACGCCTGCGCGAGCGCCTGATGCAGGCCATGGAAGGCCCCGCCTCGGCCAGCGCCGGCGCGGCGCTGGAAACCCCGGAACAGCGCCTCGATCAGGCCCAGAAGGAAGCCCGCAGGAAGGGCAAGGCCGGCAAGGGAAAGGGCAGAAGTCGGGGGAAAAAGCCCCGCCGCTGAAAAACCGCCCCTGCATGACTGCATGCACCGGAGATGATGGTGCCAGGCTGCAGCTCAGGCCATCTCATCCTTCACCTGCCACGGTGCAAGGCGCTCCAGCGCAATGATGTCGCGCGCTTCCAGCCGCGGACGGATGACGGCGAAGCGCTCGCCATCCACCAGCACTTCCGGCACCAGCGCGCGGGTGTTGTAGGTGCATGACTGCACCGCGCCATAGGCCCCTGCAGTCATCACCGCGAACAGGTCGCCGCGCTGCATCACCGGCAGATCGCGATCCCGCGCGATGTAGTCGCCCGTCTCGCACACCGGCCCCACCACGTCCACCACCTTGCGCGGCGCATCCACTGCCGGTTCGCGCACCGGCAGGATATGATGAAAGGCCTCATAGAGAGTGGGGCGAATGAGGTCGTTCATGCCGACATCGGTGATGACAAAAGTCTTGCTGCCCGTCTCCTTCACGAACAGCACCCGCCCCAGCAGCACCCCGGCATTGCCGGCGATCATCCGCCCCGGCTCCATGATCAGCTTCACGCCAAGGCTGCCCAGCAACCGCTTCACCATCGCCGCATAATCATCCGGGTGCGGCGGCATGTCGGTATCGCCATGATAGGGCACGCCCAGCCCGCCGCCGAGGTCGGCATGGCGAATGTCATGCCCATCGGCGCGCAGCAGGCGGATGAGGTCGGCCATCAGGGTGAAGGCCTGCTCGAAGGGTGCCAGGTCGGTGATCTGGCTGCCGATATGCATGGCCACGCCCTTCACCTCGATCCCCGGCAGGCGGGCGGCTTCGGCATAGGCGGCGCGCGCTTCCAGCCACGGGATGCCGAACTTGTCCACCGCCTTGCCGGTGGAGATCTTCTCGTGCGTCTTCGCATCCACGTCGGGGTTGATGCGCAACGCCACCGGTGCGCGCCTGCCCATGGCCTCGGCCACCTCGGAAAGGCGATGCAGCTCGGCCACGCTCTCCACGTTGAAGCTCAGGATGCCGTAATCAAGTGCCGCGCGCATCTCCGCATCGGTCTTGCCGACACCGGAGAAGACGATCTTCTCTCCTGCCACGCCGGCGGCCTTTGCCCGCTGAAGCTCACCGCCGGAGACGATGTCCATGCCCGCCCCCATGTCGGCCAGCAGGCGCAGGATGGCCTGGTTGGAATTGGCCTTCATGGCATAGCAAACGAGGTGATCGGTGCCGGCGAAGGCCTCGTCGAACACCCGGAAGTGTCGCCGCAGGGTGGCGGCGGAATAGACATACACCGGCGTGCCCACCTCCCTCGCAATGCGCGAAAGCGGCACCCCCTCGGCGAACATTTCGCCATCACGATAGGTGAAATGATGCATTTCGTTCCCTCACCCCGCCACTGCGGTGTTGTCGCCACCAGCACCGGCATCTGCTGCCGCGCCCTTCACGCGCTCGCGCTCGCTCTTCACCAGCGGATCCAGCACGAAATCGCCATCACTCCGCGGCTGATACCCTTCCGGTGGCTCCGGCTTGGCAGCGGCACCACAGCCGCCGAGCAATGCAGCGCACACGAACAGCACCGCCACCCTGGGGGAACGAAAGGAATGCATGGTTTTTTCCCTTGTGGCCATCTTCATGCCGCAGTTATTGGCCCTGTATGGCAAGGCGTCAAGCATGGCCATGACAACAACCCGTCTGCACCCACGCCAGGTGCATGATTGACGCTTGCATCGCGAATCAGGCCTGCCCTGCGACAAGGTGCATGACTGCCATGGTTTGACATGCCATTTTCTGGAATTGTAATAATTACAAAACGAAAAAATGATTTGCCTGCCACCATGCTGCCACGCACGCTGCAATGAGACTGCAATGAGCTTGTGGTGGCATGGCGAAACGAAAAACAGGTTTCAAGCAACCGAAGCAACAGGAGGAAGGGATCATGATCCAGATGCGCAAAGGCACGAAGATGTTGCTGGCAAGTGCTCTTGGTGCCGCACTGCTGGGCGGCGCGGCAATTGCCGGCAGCCACGGCGGCGGCAACAAGATGGAGATGGCAAAGGGCGGTGGCGTCATCGAGGCCCGCGTGAAGGCCATGAAGGAGGCCAGCAACAACTTCACACCGCTGGTGAAAATGAGCAAGAACCTCATCCCGTTTGATGCCGCAGCGGTGAAGAAGCACGCGGATATCATCGCCGCCAAGCTTGAGGAATCAGCCAAGCTGTTCCCCGAAGGCTCGGACAAGGGGGATACCCGTGCCAAGCCGGAAATCTGGAGCAATCGCGCCGAGTTCGATGCCATCATGAAGACGGCCATCGAAAAGGCGAAAGCGCTGGCCAGCGTTACCTCGCCGGATCAGCTGACGCCTGCAGTGCGCGCCCTGGGCGGCGAGGGTTGCATGGCGTGCCACAAGAAGTTCCGCAAGCCGAAAGGCGAATGATACACGGCCACCCCCTTCTGCGGGGCACGGCTGCATCCAGACGCACCCAAATCTTCCGGGCAGAAGCAGGGCGGCGCACACGGGCCACGGTGCGCCGCCTTTTCGGCATGCCCACCGCACGGCCCACATACGCCATGTCTGCTCCTCGCGAGCGCTTGGCTGGCGACTGCATCCACAAGACCCCACTTGCCAGCTTCCGCCTGACGGGATAATCCCCTGCCCATGCAACAAGGCACCGGCAAACAGCGGCGCAAGTGGCGCATCTGGCATCTCGTGCTGGCCATCCTGCTGCTGGCGGCAGGTGGCGTGGCCTATCTCTATCAGCAGCTCTCCCGGCCATTGCCGCCAGGCATCATCCCGGCCGGCTACACGCCCGATCTGCAAAACGGCCGCAACATGTATCTGGCCGGCGGCTGCCTGAGCTGCCATCGCGGCATCGGCCCTCATGCCGAGCTGCCCGCCGGCGGGCGCAAGCTGAAGCTGCGCCGCGGCGAGATCACCGTGCCCAACATCACGCCCGACCCGGAAACCGGCATCGGTCGCTGGCGCGCCATCGACTTCGTCAACGCCATGCGCAAGGGGCTGGGGCCTGACGGCACCCATTACCTGCCAAGCTTCCCCTACACCTCCTATGCCTGGATGCGCACCGAGGACCTGCTGGATCTCTTCGCCTGGCTGCAGCAGCAACCCGCTGCCCGCAATCCCGTGCCGCGGGAGGGCACGTGGGGCCGTTACCTGCTGGCCTTCTGGAAGTGGCTGGCGCTGCCGCCACGTCCCTTCCGCGACGTGCCGGGCAAGGATGCCACGTGGAACCGCGGGGCCTACCTGGTGGTGGGGCCGGGACGCTGCGCGGAGTGCCACACCCCGCGCAACACCATCTTCCTGCTGGACCGCCGCCAGTGGCTGGCCGGTGCACCGCTCATCACCGGCCAGGGCCGCGCTCCTTCCCTGCGCGGCCTGAAGCGGCGCGGCCGCTACAAGGACGTGAACGACCTGATGCAGGCGCTCAAATACGGCGAGGCCATGGGTTATCAGGATTTAAGTGCCGGCGGCATGGGCGAGGTGCAGTCCAACCTCTCGAAATTGCCTGATGAAGATCTGAAGGCCATCGCCACCTACCTGATGAGCCTGCAATGAGACTCTCCCGCGTTGACGCCATGCCGCAGGCTGGCTAAGACACGCGCGGGCTTCGCGGGCCGTCCGCGCCCGCGCATGCATGCAAAACCATACAACCCTTCACCCGGAGCTTGAGGACATGGGCTACAAGGTGGCTGTGGTGGGCGCGACCGGCAACGTCGGGCGCGAGATGCTGAACATCCTGGCCGAGCGCGGCTTCCCGGCGGATGAGGTGCACGCCATTGCCTCGCGCCGTTCGCTGGGGCGCGAGGTGTCGTTTGGCGACGACATCCTGAAATGCCAGGACCTTGAGCAGTTCGACTTCTCCACCGTGGACTTCTGCCTGATGTCCGCCGGAGCTTCCGTGTCGCGCGAGTGGGCACCGAAGATCGGTGCTGCCGGGGCCATCGTCATCGACAACTCCTCCTGCTGGCGATACGAATCGGACATTCCGCTGGTGGTGCCGGAGGTCAACGCCCACGTGCTGGAAGACTGGGTGAAGGACGCAAACCGCCGCAACATCATCGCCAACCCCAACTGCTCCACCGCCCAGCTCGTGGTGGTGCTGAAGCCCCTGCACGAGAAGTGGGGAATTTCGCGGGTGGTGGTTTCCACCTACCAGTCCGTTTCCGGTGCCGGCAAGGAAGCGATGGACGAACTGTGGAACCAGACCAAGGGCATCTACGTTACCGACATGCCGGAGCCGGTGAACTTCACCAAGCAGATCGCCTTCAACGTCATTCCGCACATCGACGTGTTCATGGAGGACGGCTACACCAAGGAAGAGTGGAAGCTCACCGCCGAGACCAAGAAGATCCTCGACCCGAAGATCAAGGTAACGGCCACCGCCGTGCGCGTGCCGGTGTTCATCGGCCACGGCGAGGCGGTGAACATCGAGTTCGAGAACGAGGTGGACGAGGATGCCGCCCGCGACCTGCTGCGCGAGGCCCCCGGCGTGCTGGTGGTGGACAAGCGCGAGGACGGCGGATACGTAACGCCGGTGGAAATAGCCGGTGAAGATCCGGTATATGTCTCGCGCATCCGCACCGATGCCACCGTGGACAACGGCCTGGCGCTGTGGGTGGTGGCCGACAACCTGCGCAAGGGTGCGGCCCTGAACACCGTGCAGATTGCCGAGGCGCTGATCAATCGTGGACTGGTGCAACCGCGCGGCTGAACAATCCTGCCCGCTCCCCGTGGCGGTGCAGTCCCCGTGCGCTCACGCCGTGCGGCAGGCTGAAGACGGGCAGCGCCTCACCCCTGTTGTCCGGCGTTTCCTGCCGCCGCCCCCCAGCGGCGCGCCACGTAGTCTTCCAGCAACTGCAGGAACTGCGCATCGAGGTCTTCTCCGCGCAGGGTGGCGACCTTCTTTCCATCCACGAACACCGGGGCGGCGGGCTGCTCTCCGGTACCGGGCAGGGAAATGCCGACATCGGCGTGCTTCGATTCGCCGGGGCCGTTGACGATGCAGCCCATCACCGCCACCTGCAGCTCCTCGAAGCCGGGGTATTGTCTGCGCCACTCCGGCGTCTTGCGGGCGAGGAAATCGCTCACCGTGCGCGCCAGCTCCTGAAAGCGCGTGGAGGTGGTGCGCCCACAGCCCGGGCAGGCAATGACATCCGGCATGAAGGCGCGCAGACCCAGTGCCTGCAATATCTGCTGCGCCACCATCACCTCGCGGGTGCGCGGCGCGCCCGGCTCCGGCGTGATGGAAACGCGGATGGTGTCGCCAATGCCCTCCTGCAGCAGCACCGCCAGCCCGGCAGTGGAGGCAATGACGCCGGCATCTCCCATCCCCGCCTCCGTCAGCCCCAGGTGCAGGGCGTAATCGCCCGCTGCCGAGAGCATGCGATAGACAGCGATGAGATCCGGCACCTCGGAAACCTTGGCGGAGAGGATGATGTGCTCGCGCGCCATGCCCAATGCCTCGGCCCGGGCGGCAGAACGCAGGCAGGACTGCACCAGCGCCTCATGCATCACTTCGCGCGCATCCTTCGGCTCTTCTCGCCGGCCATTCTCCTCCATCAGCTCGTTGAGCAGCGCCTGGTCCAGCGACCCCCAGTTGGCACCGATGCGCACCGGCTTTTCGTGCTTCAGCGCAATGTCGATGATGGCGGCGAAGTTCCTGTCCTGCTTGTGCCCGAAGCCGACATTGCCGGGGTTGATGCGATACTTGTCCAGTGCCTCCGCACACGCCGGATGATCACGCAGCAGGATATGCCCGATGTAGTGAAAGTCGCCAATGAGCGGCACCTCGCACCCCCTGGCCAGCAGCCGCTCCCGGATGTGCGGCACGGCAGCCGCCGCTTCCGCCCGGTCAACGGTAATGCGCACCAGCTCCGAGCCTGCCTCGGCAAGCGCGATGACCTGCTCCACCGTCGCATCCACGTCCGCGGTATCGGTGTTGGTCATGGACTGCACGCGCACCGGCGCTCCGCCACCGATGACAACGCCGCCGACGTTCACCGCCCGCGTAGCCTTTCGATTATGCCGTGCCTGATGATGCATGCACGCACTATTGCGCCAGCCGGCACGGCGTTTCAAGAGCACAAGCCGGCCCAGGTGCCCTCTCCCCTCCCGCCATGCGCAACCATGCCCCATCGTCCATGCCATCCATGAATCATCCGGCCGCTGCCCGCACCTGCCGCCGCGGCAAACGCCCGCCGCATCGCGCCCCGCGCCCCGGCAAAAACGCCACACCAGCCATGCATCGGGCTTTCCGCCCTTGACGCACGAGCCGTTTTGGGCCTATGGCGAAGGCGGGCCACCCCTCCCCAACGAGGGGCGAACATCTGCAAGGATGTGTTCATCATGACCATGATCGAGAAACCGGCTGCGCGGCCGGAAAACCCGCGCTTCTCCCCCGGCCCCACCACCAAGTTCAAGGGCTGGAGCTTCTCCCTCCTGGAAAATGCGCTGCTCGGACGTTCTCACCGCTCGAAGGAGGCGGTGGAGCGCATGCAGTATCTGCTGAACCTCACCCGCGAGGTGCTGCAGGTGCCCGACAGCCATCTCATCGGCATCGTGCCGGGGTCCGACACCGGCGCGGTGGAAATGGCCATGTGGAACCTCTTGGGCTCCCGCCCGGTGGAGGTGCTGGCGTGGGAGAGCTTCGGCAAGATGTGGGTTGTCGACGTGCTGGAGCAGCTCAAGGTGGAGCAGGCCGAGGCCAAGGTGGCCGACTTCGGCGAACTGCCCGATCTTTCCTCGGTGGACTTCAGCCATGACGTGGTGTTCACCTGGAACGGCACCACCTCCGGCGCGCGGGTGCCCAACGGCGACTGGATCCCGGACGATCGCGAGGGCGTTACCATCTGCGACGCCACCTCCGCCGCCTTCGCGCAAGAATTGCCGTTCGACAAGCTCGACGTGGTTACCTACTCCTGGCAGAAGGTGATGGGCGGCGAGGCACAGCATGGCATCATCATCCTCTCGCCGCGCGCCGTGGAGAAGCTGGAGAGCTTCACCCCGCCCTGGCCGATCCCGAAGCTGTTCCGCCTCACCAAGGGCGGCAAGCTGATCAAGGGCATCTTCGAGGGCCAGACCATCAACACCGTCTCGCTCATGGCCATCGAAGACCACATCGCCGCGCTGGAATGGGCGAAGAAGCTGGGCGGGCTGGATGCCCTCATCGCCAAGGCCAACGACAACGCGCAGACGGTGTGGGACTGGGAAGCGAAGACCGACTGGGTGGAAAACCTCGTTTCCGACCCGGCCATTCGCTCCAACACCTCCGTCTGCATGCGCCTGTCCGATGCCGGCAAGGAAGGGCTGACGGAAGAGCAGGCCAGCGCCCTGCCCAAGCGCATGCTTCAGCTGCTGGCGGAAGAAGGCGTGGGCTATGACCTCTCCGCCTACCGCACCGCGCCGCCGGGCTTTCGCATCTGGTGCGGTGGCACGGTGGAGAAGAGCGACATCGAGGCCCTGCTGCCGTGGCTGGACTGGGCCTACGCCACGGCGCGGGCGGAAATGACGGCCTGAGGCAACACGGGCACATCCCCATGCGATGAACACGAGCACATGGCGCACCGCGGCAACCACAAGCGCCGCGGGCGCTACCGGCTTTTCCGAAACACCTTTCCGCTGTGCGGAACACCAGCAGGAGGCAGGAACCATGGCACCGAAGGTTCTCATTTCCGACAAGCTTTCTCCCACCGCCGTGCAGATTCTCAAGACGCGGGGCCTTGAAGTGGACTACGAGCCGGATCTGGGCAAGGACAAGGAGGCCTTCCTCGCCCGCATTGGCGAGTATGACGGCCTTGCCGTGCGCTCCGCCACCAAGGTTACGGCCAAGGCCATCGAGGCGGCGAAGAACCTGAAGGTCATCGGCCGCGCCGGCATTGGCGTGGACAACATCGACGTGCCGGCGGCCACGGCGCGCGGCATCATCGTCATGAACACGCCGATGGGCAACGCGGTAACCACCGCCGAGCACGCCATCGCCATGATGCTGGCGCTGGCCCGCAACATCCCGCAGGCCGATGTCTCCACCAAGGCCGGCAAGTGGGAGAAGTCGAAGTTCATGGGCGTGGAGGTCTATCGCAAGACGCTGGGGCTGATCGGCTGCGGCAACATCGGCTCCATCGTCGCCAACCGCGCGCAAGGGCTGCACATGCGCGTCATTGCCTTCGACCCGTATCTCACGGAAGAACGCGCCCGCGAGATCGGCGTGGAGAAGGTGGACTTCGACGAGCTGCTGGCGCGGGCCGACTTCCTCTCCCTGCACACGCCACTCACCGACAAGACGAAGAACATCATCGACGCCGCGGCACTGGCGAAGATGAAGAAAGGCGCGCGCGTCATCAACTGCGCCCGTGGCGGGCTGGTGGTGGAGAAGGACCTGTATGAGGCCATCAGGTCCGGCCACATCGCCGGGGCGGCGCTGGACGTGTTCGAGGAGGAACCGGCGCGGGAGAACCCGTTGTTCGAGCTCGACAACGTCATCTGCACGCCGCATCTTGGTGCCTCCACCACCGAGGCACAGGAGAACGTGGCCATTCAGATCGCCGAGCAGATTGCCGACTACCTGCTCACCGGCGCGGTGTCCAACGCGCTCAACATGCCCTCCATCACGGCCGAAGAGGCACCGGTGCTCAAGCCCTACATCGAGCTGGCGGAGAAGCTGGGGCTGTTCATCGGCCAGATCATCGGTTCGGCCATCGAGGACGTTACCATCGAATATGCCGGCTCGGTGGGCGAGCTGAACATCTCCGCCCTGTCCTCCGCCCTGCTGGCCGGGCTGCTGCGCCCGACGCTTGGCGATGACATCAACATGGTCTCCGCGCCGGTGGTGGCAAAGGAGCGCGGCATGACCATCAACGAGGTGCGCCAGACCCAGCGCGGCGTGTATGAGGGCTACATCCGGCTGGAGGTAACCACCGAGAACTCGAAGCGTTCGGTGGCCGGCACGGTGTTCGCCGACGGCAAGCCGCGCATCATCCAGGCCAAGAACATCAACATGGAGGCGGAGTTCGGCCCGCACATGCTCTACGTCATCAACGAGGATCGCCCCGGCTTCCTCGGCGCGCTGGGCACGCTGCTGGGCGAGGCGGGCGTGAACATCGCCAACTTCAACCTCGGCCGCACCGCGCCGGGCGGCGAGGCCGTGGCACTCATCGAGGTGGACGAGCCGCTGCCTGAAGACGTGCTTGAGAAGGTGCGCGCCCTGCCGCAGGTGAAGTGGGCCTCGGCCATGGAGTTCTGACAACCGCAAGGCTGCCGGGGGCACTGGCCTTGCCTGCCTGATTGCGCTACAGAGAAAGACGGCCCCGCGCCAACCGAGGCGGGGCCGTTTCCTTGTGATTGAATGCAGACGCCAACGAGGGGGCGGGGAGCAGGTCATGACGAACGTGGTGGTCATCGGCGCGCAGTGGGGCGATGAGGGCAAGGGCAAGATCGTCGACTGGCTGTCCGAGCGCGCCGACGTGGTGGTGCGCTTCCAGGGCGGTGCGAATGCCGGGCACACGCTGGTGATCGACGGCGTTACCTACAAGCTCTCGCTGCTGCCTTCGGGCATCGTGCGGGCTGGCAAGATGGCCGTCATCGGCAATGGCGTGGTCATCGACCCGTGGAAGCTGGCCGACGAGATCGAGGGCATTCGCCAGCAGGGCGTGGAGGTAAGCCGCGAGAACCTGCGCATCGCCGAGAACGCCACGCTCATCCTGCCCCTGCACCGCGAGCTGGACGGCCTGCGCGAGCAACTGGCCGGCAAGGGAAAGATCGGCACCACCGGCCGCGGCATCGGCCCGGCGTATGAGGACAAGGTGGGCCGCCGCGCCATCCGCGTGCACGACCTGGTGAACGAGGAAACCCTGCCGCGCAAGATCGAGCGCCTGCTGGCGCACCACAACCCGCTGCGCCGCGGGCTGGGCGTGGAAGAGATCGACCCGGAGGAGCTGCTGCGGCAACTGAAGGACATCGCACCGAAGATACTGCCCTACATGGATTGCGTCTGGCAGCTGCTGGACGAGCACAAGCGTGCCGGCAGGCGCATCCTGTTCGAGGGCGCGCAGGGCACGTTCCTGGACATCGACCACGGCACCTACCCGTTCGTTACCAGCTCCAACACCGTCGCCGGCAATGCCGCCACCGGCTCCGGCGTCGGGCCCTCCACGCTGGAGTTCGTGCTGGGCATTGCCAAGGCCTACACCACGCGCGTCGGTGCCGGCCCCTTCCCCACCGAGCTGAACGACGAGATTGGCCAGCGCATTGGCGAGCGCGGGCGCGAGTTCGGCACCGTTACGGGCCGGGCGCGGCGCTGCGGCTGGTTCGACGCGGTGCTGGTGCGCCAGGCAGTGAAGAATTCCGGCGTGGACGGCATCGCCTTCACCAAGCTGGACGTGCTCGACGGGCTTGACGAGCTGAAGATCTGCGTCGGCTACGAGCTGGACGGCGAGCGCATCGACCGCCTGCCCGCCGGACAGGGCGCGCAGGCGCGGGTGAAGCCCATTTACGAGACCATGCCGGGCTGGCAGGAGAGCACCTACGGTGCACGCTCGTGGAACGACCTGCCGGCGCAGGCGGTGAAATACATCCGCCACATCGAGGAGCTCATCGAGTGCCCCATCACCCTGGTCTCCACCTCGCCGGAGCGCGAGGACACCATCCTGGTGAAGGACCCGTTCGAGGACTGACGGACTTGCCGGAAGATGCCGCTGGTGGCATGCCGGGGCCATGAACGACAACGCGCGCAATACAAGGGCCGACGACACCGAGCGCACCAGGCGCGGCACCGCCGATACCGCATCGCAAGGTGTGGCGGATCGCTGGGCGGTGCTGCTGGCCGGCCACCTGCGGCCGACACCACGGCTGCGCCAGCAGCTGGCGGGGCATCGCGTGATAGCCGCCGATGCCGGGCTGCGCCACGCCGAGATGCTGAAGGTGCATCCTGACCTGATCATCGGCGATTTCGATTCCGCACCGCCAGAGCTGCTTTCCCGCTATCAGCGCCTGCCGCGCATCGAACACCCCGCCGACAAGGACATGACCGACGGTGCCCTGGCCATCGAGCACGCGCTGCAGCAGGGCGCGCGGCAGCTGCTGCTGATTGGCGCACTGGGCGGCCCGCGCTCCGATCACGCCACCATGCACCTGCTGCAGCTGGCCGAGTTGGCATCACGCGGCATTCAGGCGCTGGCCAGCAGCGGGCTGGAAGAAGCGTGGGGGCTGGCAGCCGGCGAACACGCCATCGACCTGCCGCCGGGTGCCACCTTCTCCCTGCTCGCCTTCACCGACCTGCGGGATGTGCACCTGCACGGTGCGCGCTGGCCCCTGCAAGGCGACACGCTGCCCTTTGGCCACTCACGCCCCATGTCCAACGTGGTGCAGGAAGTTCCGCTGCGCATCCGTATCGGTGCCGGGCACGGCGTGCTGCTGGCTCATCTGCGCCCCTTGCGCCCCGCCGCCTGATGTGCCTCATTGCCAATGCGCACCACCGCCGATGCATGCCATCCAACATGCACAGCCCCGCCATTGCCGCAAATCACGGCACATGCCCACCGGCAACAAGGCAACCTCGTTGAGATGAAGCACGGGAAAGAAGACAACCGGCCACAGCCCAGCCCCGGCCCGGCACATCAGTCATCGTCGTGATCACGCTTCAGCTTCACGCCATACAGCTCCAGGCGGTGATCCACCAGCCTGTATCCGAGTTTCTCGGCAATCTGCCGCTGCAGCTCCTCGATCTCCTCGGAGGTGAACTCGATCACCTCGCCGGTGTTGAGATCGATGAGATGGTCATGATGCTCCTCGCTGGCCGGTTCGTAGCGCGCCCGGCCATCGCCGAACTCGTGGCGCTGCAGGATGCCGGCATCCTCGAACAGCTTCACGGTGCGATAGACCGTGGCAATGGAAATGCGCGAATCGATGGCGGTGGCGCGCCGATGCAGCTCCTCCACGTCCGGATGATCGGTGGATTCGGCTATAACGCGGGCGATCACGCGGCGCTGTTCGGTCATGCGCATGCCCTTCTCCGCACACGCCTGCTCGATGAAATTCAGCACCTGCCTGCTGTCCTGCCTGTGCTCCTGCCCGGCCATCACGCCCCCACTTTCGACTTCGATGCCATGATACGGCTCCTGCAACCCGTCCAGCGCTCAAAGGTATAGCAACTCGTTTTCACCGCGCAATGCAACAGCCTGCCTCATGATGAAAACGGGCATGCAGCGCGCAAGCTCCCGATGCCTGCGCCCGGCTCGCAGGAAAACACCCCCCGCAACAAGACCGCCTTTGCTGCTCAGGGCTGCCTGCGCTGCCCTTCCAGCCGCAGCAGGTCATGAATATGCACGATGCCGACGGGGCGATGCGCCTCATCGACGATGAACAGCACCGTGATCTTCTTCTCGTTCATCAGCGCCAGCGCCTTGCCCGCCGGTGTGTCCGGCGGCAGCACCTTCGGGTCGGCAGTCATCACCTCGTGCGCCGTCAGGGCCATGAGATCCGGATGATCTTCCATCGCCCGGCGCAGGTCGCCATCGGTGATGATGCCCACCAGCCGTCCACCATCCACCACGCCCAGCACGCCGAAGCGCTTGTGCGTCATCTCCAGCAGCGCCTCGCGCATCGGGGTATCCGGCGTGCTCAGCGGCAGCTGATCACCCTCGTGCATGATCTCGCGCAACGGCTTCAGCATCGCCCCCAGGCTGCCACCGGGGTGCAGCTTGCTGAAGTCCTCCGGCTTGAAGTTGCGGGCCGAGAGCAGGGCCATGGCCAGCGCATCGCCCAGCGCCAGCTGCAGGGTGGTGGAAGTGGTCGGCGCCAGCCGCAGCGGGCAGGCCTCTTCCACCGGCGGCAGCAGCAGCAGGTGATCGGCGTTGCTGCCCAGCATGCTGTCAGCCTTTGCCGTGATCGCCACCAGCGGAATGCGGTTGCGCTTGGCATAGGTGATGAGCGCCCCCAGCTCCACCGTGTTGCCGGAGTTCGACAGCATGAGGAGCACGTCATCGCGGGTGATCATGCCCATGTCGCCGTGCGCTGCTTCCGTGGCGTGCACGAACTGCGCCGGCGTGCCGGTGGAAGCCAGCGTGGCGGCGATCTTGTTGCCGATGTGCCCGCTCTTGCCAATGCCGGAGACGATGACACGCCCCTTGGCGTTGAGTATCAGCTCCACCACCGTGTCGAACGTGCGCCCCAGCCCGTTCGACAGCATGTCCACCAGCGCCTGCAGGCCGTTGATCTCCTTGCGGATGGTCTCCACGCCATGCTGCACGTGCACCAGGGGCCGCCCCTCATCCATTGCATTCATGATCAATCTCCTTCAGCACCAATCCGTCATCAAATCACTGGAGTTGCAAATGCCCGGTGTCTTCTCCATGCCCCCGTCCCGGCATCAGGCTCACCACGGCAGCTCATATCCTTCGGCATGCCAGAAAGTGCCGGTGTTGTCCATGTTCAGCGCCTCCATGCGCATGATGAGACCGCGTGCGGCGACATCGGCGGTGATGTTGCCACGCCCCTGCGTCATGTCCGTGCGCACGTAACCCGGATGCAGGGCAGCCACGGCAATGCCCCGCCCCGCCAGCTCGATGGAGAGGTTCTTCGCCGCCATGTTGGCCGCTGCCTTGGACATGCGGTAGGCATAGTTGCCGCCAGAGGCATTGTCCGCCAGTGAACCGACCCGCGAGGTAACGATGCCAACCCTGCTGCCCGCACCCAGGTTCTCCAGCAGCGCCCGCACCACCCTCAGCGGCCCCAGGGCATTGACGTTGTAGTGCGCAAGCGCATCGTCGAAATCAAGCGTGGCCAGCGTATCGCCCTTGAGAATCCCGGCATTGCACACCAGCGCATCCACCCGCCGCCCGGCCAGCGCCGTGGCCAGCGGCTGCACGCCCTCCTCGCTGGAGACATCCACGCCTTCCACCACCTCTGCGCCCGTTGCCGCCAACGCTTCCGACGGCCTGCGCGCGGTCGCCACCACCTCTTCACCCCGCGCGGCCAGCTGCCGCGCCATCTCCAGGCCAATGCCGCGCGAAGCACCCACGATCACCCACAGAGCCATGCACGCAACCTCCCTTGCTGATCAGCTCTCATTCCTTGCTCTTCAGCGCCTGTTCATGCGCCTGCACACAAGCATCATCGAAGCAGCAGAAAATGACCTGCTCAAGACCATGTGAACCTGCCTGCAGGAAGGAGCGCACCGTGGCCACGGCAATGCCGGCTGCCCGCTCCTTCGGAAAGCCATAGACACCGGTGGAAATGGCCGGAAAGGCAATGCTGCGCACCTGGTGCGCCACCGCCAGCTCCAGGCTGTTGCGATAGGCAGCAGCCAGCAACGCCTCCTCCCCTGCCGTGCCGCCACGCCACACCGGCCCCACCGTGTGGATCACCCACCGTGCCGGCAACCGATAGCCCCGCGTAATGCGCGCCTCGCCTGTCGGGCAGCCGCCAATCCTGCGGCATTCCTCCAGCAGCTCCGGCCCCGCGGCGCGATGAATGGCACCATCCACGCCACCACCGCCCAGCAGCGATTCGTTGGCCGCATTGACAATGGCATCCACTTGCAGTTTCGTGATGTCGCCCTTGCAAACCTCGATGCGGGTCATGAAAAGGCCTCCGATCTCGCAACCCGGAACGCCAGGTGCGTGCACACCCGGTTCACCTGTGGCATTTTGCCGTCATGACGCAGAAGCGCAAGACACCCCGGTTCGACACCAACGCCCTGCTGGGCGGAGAAGACTGCACGCGCATTTTCACCCTGCACCCGCCACGCGGTGAAGAGCCTGTTGCCCCCATTCTCTTCAGCGCACCCCATTCCGGCCGCTGCTATCCGGTTGATTTCGTGCGCAAGGCGGCATTGCCGCTGAACGAGCTGCGCGGCTCGGAGGATTTCGCCGTCGATCTGCTGTTCGCCGCCGCTCCGGCACACGGCATGCCGCTGCTGGTGGCGCAACGCCCGCGCGCCTGGCTGGACCTCAACCGCGAGCCGCACGAGCTCAGCCCCGAGATGTTCGACGGTCCCGTGCCGCCGTGGGCCGACACCACCAGCGAACGCGCCAGAAGCGGCCTTGGCGTCATCCCGCGGGTAATCACCGAGGATCGCGCCATCTACCGCCGCCCGCTGAAGTGGGAAGAGGCGAAACAGCGCATCGAGCAGGCCTGGGGGCCATATCACCTGGCCCTGCAGGATCAGTTGCAGGCGCTGCAACAGCGCTTTGGCGCAGCCGTGCTCATCGACTGCCACTCCATGCCGGAATCCGCCGCCCGCGCCATGACGCCACTGTCCCTGCGCCAGCCGGACATCATCCTCGGCGACGTGGAGGAAACCGCCTGCAATCCGCTGCTTACCGACACGCTGGACGAGCTGTTCTCCCGCGCCGGGCTGAACGTGCGCCGCAACCGCGTCTATACCGGCGGCTACATCACCCGCCGTTACGGCCTGCAGGGATACGGTGCCCATGCGGTGCAGATAGAGATAAACCGCGGCCTTTACATGCAACCCGGGGCATTCGAGCTGACCGACGCCTTCTTCGCCCTGCGCGACATCATCACCGGCATCATGGCCGAGCTGCCCACCCGCCTCGCCCCGCTGTGGCACCAGCGCCCCGCCCAGGCGGCGGAGTGAACGATACCGCCCGTTCCCCCGGAAAACTGGACGTTTGCACCCGCAACCGCCTATACTCGGGAGCATCGGCGCCGAATGCAGGCAGTGCACACGAAGGGCGCACCATGCACCAGCAGGCAGACAGCATCGCGCTCGGCGGCATCTCCCGCAGGATATGGGACATCAAGTATCGCTACCGGCTGGCCGACGGCACCATCATCGACCACACCATCGATGACACCTTCAGGCGCGTGGCCAGCGCTGCGGCATCCGTGGAGAAGGAAGAGCAGCGCGAGCGCTGGACGCAGGCCTTTCTCGACATCCTGCGCGGTTTCCGCTTCCTGCCCGGTGGCCGCATCCTTGCCGGGGCCGGCACCAGCCGCGACGTTACCCTGTTCAACTGCTTCGTCATGGGCGACGTCGAGGATTCGATTGCCGGCATCTTCGATGCGCTGAAGGACTCCGCCCTGACGATGGAGGCCGGTGGCGGCATCGGGGTTGATTTCTCCACCATCCGCCCGAAAGGCACCGTCATCGAAACGCTGGATGCCACCGCCGCCGGGCCGGTGGCCTTCATGGACGTGTGGGATGCCATGTGCCGCACCATCATGGCTGCCGGCGCACGGCGCGGCGCGATGATGGGTGTGCTGGCCTGCGATCATCCGGACATCGAGGCCTTCATCCATGCCAAGCGCCAGCCGGGGCGGCTGACCAACTTCAACATGTCGGTGCTCATCACCGATGCCTTCATGCAGGCGGTGGAGGATGATGCCGGCTGGCCACTGCGCCATGCCGGCAGGGTGGTAAAGACGGTGAGTGCCCGCGCCCTGTTCGATGCCATCATGCGCTCCACCTACGATCATGCGGAGCCCGGCGTCATCTTCATCGACACCATCAACCGCGAGAACAACCTCTACTGGCTGGAACACATCCACGCCACCAACCCCTGTGGCGAGCAGCCTCTGCCCCCCTATGGGGCCTGCCTGCTGGGCTCGCTCAATCTCACCCGCTTCGTGCAGGATCCCTTCGGCGAGAAGGCCCGGCTGGACACGGAAAGCCTGTGCGCGGCAGCCCGCACCGCCGTGCGCCTGCTAGACAACGTCATCGACATCTCCCGCTATCCGCTGGAACAGCAACGGGCCGAGGCCCGCGCCAAGCGGCGCATTGGCCTTGGCATCACCGGGCTGGCCGATGCGCTGGTGATGCTGGGCCTGCGCTACGGCTCCGAAGAGGCGGCGGAAGCAGCCCGCAGCTGGATGGCCTGCATCGAGCGCGCGGCCTATGAAACCAGCATCGAGCTGGCGCGCGAGAAGGGGCCGTTTCCCCTGTTCGACGCCGAGCGCTACGCTGCCGCCGGGCATGCCGCCCGCCTGCCTGATGACCTCAAGGAGCTTATCCGCCGGCATGGCATCCGCAACGCCCTGCTCACCTCCATCGCCCCCACCGGCACCATCTCGCTGCTGGCGGGCAATGTCTCCAGCGGCATCGAGCCCATCTTCGCGCTGGAATACGTGCGCCGCCTGCGCCTGCCGGACGGCTCCGCGCACGAGGAATTGCTGCAGGATCACGCCGTGGCCCTGTGGCGCGAGATGTTCGGCGATGCGCCGCTGCCGCGCGACATCTTCGTTACGGTGGACGACCTGCACTGGCGCGATCATCTGCGCATGCAGCAGGCCCTGCAGAACCACGTGGATTCGGCCATTTCCAAGACCATCAACCTGCCCGAGGACATCTCCTTCGAGGACTTTCGCAGCGTCTATCAGGCCGCCTGGCGGGCGGGATTGAAGGGCTGCACCACCTACCGCCCCAACCCGGTAACCGGCGCAGTGCTCAGCCCCGTGCCGGACGCCACCTCCGAAGCCCCGGCCACTGGCAGGAAGACACCCGCCGGCAAGATGAATGAAGCCCCCTTGCCGGAAACCGATCTTGCCAGCGATGCCTGCGACGCCACCGCCTGCACCCTGCCCGCACCACAGCCTCGCCCAGAGCCGGTGGCTGCCACCTGCCCGCACTGCGGCGAACCGACACTGGTGCACACGGAAGGCTGCCCCCGCTGCCTGTGCTGCGACTATTCCACCTGCGGCTGAACCGGCGTGGCCAAGTCAACGGGATGTCCACAAGGGCAGGCTGGCCATCCTCTCCCCCTTGCAGCCCCTTGGCCAGGAATCGCATCCGGCTCCGAAAACCGGGAGCTGCCCTATTCCGGCACCTCGGTAATGTCCGGCGTCTCCCAGCGCAGGTGCTGGCCACCATCCAGCACGATCATCTGCCCCGTGAAGGCCGGGGCAGAGAGGATGAAGTGCACCGCCTCGGCAATCTCTTCCGGAGAGGTGCCACAGCCCATCAGCGTCAGCGAGCACTGCCTGATGAAATCCTCCTCCGTCATCCGCTTGCTGGGCAGCGTCGGCCCGGGTCCGATGGCGTTCACGCGAATGCCAAGTGGTCCCAGTGCCTGCGCCAGCGTGCGCGTGGCGCTCCACAGGCCCGCCTTGCTCAAGGTGTAGGAGAAGAACAGCGGGTTGGGCTTCAGCACCCGCTGGTCGATGATGTTGATGATGTTGCCCGCCATCCCTTGCGGCTTTGCCCGCGCAAACGCCTGCGCCAGGAACACCGGCGCGCGCAGGTTCACCGCCATGTGCGCCTCGAACAGCTCCGGTGTCATGTCCGGCAGCTCGTCGCGCTCGAACAGCGAGGCATTGTTGATGAGCACCGCCGGCGCACCCAGTTTCTCCACCACCGCTTCCATGATGCGCCGCGGCGCCTCCACCTCCGCCAGATCGGCCTGCACCAGCGCCGCACGGCGGCCCTTCGCGCGGATCTCTTCCGCCACTTCCTCGGCTTCGGCACGCGAGCCACCGTAGTGCACCGCCACGTCATGCCCCGACTCGGCCAGCGCCAGCGCAACTGCACGCCCCACCCGTTTTGCCGCGCCGGTTACCAGCGCCACCTTCGCCGCCTTGCTCATGCCTTCCCCTCTCCCTGTTCTTCCCCCTTCCCGTCGATCAACGCCCGCGCCTCCTCCTTCAGCAGCGCCAGCAGGCCGGCGCGATCCTGCGGCATGAAGCCCTGCGCCATCCAGCGCTCTTTCACCCTGCGCAACAGCGCGCCCACCGCCGCACCGGGCGCAATACCCAACGCCAGCACGTCGCGCCCCCGCAGCGGAAAGGCAGGTGGCCGCCAGCACCGCAGCAGGTCGATCACCTGCCGCAATGCCGCCTCGCCCAGTTGCCCACGCGCCGCTGCCAGCCGCGCCACGTCGCGCGCGCCATCCACCCCGGCGCGACAGGCCAGCACCTTCCAGCCCTGCGCATCATGCGGCAGCGCAGGCGCATCCGCCAGCACATCGCGCAACAGCACAAGGCGCTTCATCTCCTCCCGCGTCAGCCTGAAGGCCACCTTCAGCGAGTCGTGCAGCCCGCAGAAGGCCAGCAGCCGCAACAGCCAGTCAGGCTCCAGCCGCAGCGCCGCATCCTGCCGCATCATGCGCTCAAGCGCCGCCATGTCCTGCGCGCAATCGGGTGGGAACACCACATCGGCCACGCCTGCACGCAGCATCAGCTCCAGTGCCCGCGCCGCACCGGGAGCCGTCAGCAGCTTCTGCATCTCGGCCCTGATGCGCTCCTTCGAGATGCGTGCAAGCCCCGCGCACTCCCGCGCGATCACCGCCAGGGTTTCGTCATCCGCCGGCGCATCCGCCGCATACTGCGCCAGGAAGCGGAAATAGCGCAGGATGCGCAGGTAATCCTCGCGCATGCGCTCCGCCGCATCGCCAATGAACCGCAGCCGCCGCGTCCGCACATCGGCAAGGCCACCCACCGGATCATGCAGCCGTCCCCGTGCGTCCAGATACAGCGCGTTCATGGTGAAGTCGCGCCGTTCGGCATCCGCTGCCCAGTCATCGGTGAAGGCCACCACCGCATGCCGCCCGTCGGTTTCCACATCACGCCTGAGCGTGGTGATCTCGAACGTCTTCCCACCCTTTGCCGCCAGCACCGAGCCATGCTCCAGCCCCACCGGATGCATGGAGAACCCGGCGCGGGCGAGCCGCCGCATCACCTCCTCCGGCGGCCAGGTGGTGGCGAAGTCGATGTCCCGCACCGGTTCGCCCAGCAGCGCATTGCGCACCGCCCCGCCGACAATGCGCGCATGCTCCTCTCCCAGAACGGAGAATACCTCCGCCACCAGCGGCGCTTGCAGCAGCGCCTGCAGGCGCTGGCGCTCCTCCGCCGTCAGCCCCTCGTCCTCTTGCCCCTCCACCCCCGTCATGCCAGTCGCTCCATCAGATCATGCAACATCGCCGCCGTTGCCCCCCAGATGCACCTTCCCTGCCACGAAATCACCCAGTATTCGCGCCATTGCCCCCCTGCCCGCCGCCGTTCCCGCACGAAGTTCGCGGCATCGAGAAAATGCGAAAGCGGTGCGGTGAACACCTCCGCCACCTCGCGCGCACATGGCCTGATGCAACAATGCGCCTCCACCAGCCCCAGCAGCGGTGCGATCACATGCCCGCTGGCCGTTTTGCGCGGCGCACCGAAGCCCAGCGGCTGCACCTGCTCCGGCGATATGCCCACCTCCTCTTCCGCCTCGCGCAGGGCCGCCGCCAGCGCATCCTCCCCCGCCTTCAGCCGCCCGCCGGGAAAGCAGATCTCCCCGGCATGGCTGGGCATGGTGGCGGGCCGCACGGTGAACAGGAAATGCAGCATGCCCGCAACCGGTATCAATGGCATCAGCACCGCCGCCGGGCGGCCCATGGCCGCATCCAGCACCGGCGGCTCGCCCGGCAACCGCGCCCGCGCGCGCCGAAGAAAATCCTGTGCATCAGGCCTGTGCAGGTGCTGATCTGTCATGCCGGATGCTATAGCATGCCCGCATGATGACCCTGCAATGGCGCAATTGGCCGAGCTTCTGGCTCAGCGTTGGCACAGCCCGCGTGCTGGACATGTTGCTGCCGCCGCGCTGTGCGCTGTGCCGCGCACCGGTGGCCGAGGCGCACGCCCTGTGTGGTGATTGCTGGAGCGATCTGCCGTTGCTGGACGGCCCCGCCTGCCCGGCTTCCGGATTGCCGCTCATCGGCTCCCCGCAAGCCATTGCCGCCTATCGCAGCCTGCCCGCGCTCATGCAACGGGTGCCATGGCACAGCCTTGCCGCCACCTGCTTTCACGACGGCAGTGCGCGGCACCTGGTGCACCGGCTGAAATACCTTGATGACCACGCCCCCGCCCACCTCATGGCGCGGCTGATGCACCAGCGTCTGCGCGCCACGCTGCCGCCCGAGGCACTCGCCGAAGCCCTCATCGTGCCGGTGCCGCTGCACCGCCGCCGCCTGTGGCAGCGGCGCTTCAACCAGTCCGCCCTGCTGGCACAGCGCCTGTCGCAGCTGATGAACACCCCCTGCCTGCCGGATGCGCTGCTGCGCACCCGCCCCACGCCACCACAGACCGGCCTCTCCGGCAGCGAACGCCGCCGCAACCTGCGCAACGCCTTCTCGGCCAACCCGCGCCACGCCGATGCGCTGAAAGGCCGCGTGATACTGCTGGTGGATGACGTCTTCACCACCGGCACCACCGCGCGAGCCTGCACACACACCCTGCTCAAGGCTGGTGCCGCCGGCGTGCACGTGGCGGTTTTTGCCCTTGCGAGCCAGCGCCGCGCCTTGCATATTTGAGGCAGATGCAGCATTGACGCCACACGAAGGGACATCAGGCATCATGGCCGAGGTCATCATCTATGCAACGAAGTTCTGCCCCTATTGCGTCTCTGCCAAGCGCTTGCTGAAGCAGAAGGGGGTGCGCTTCAAGGAGATAGACGTAACCTTCAACCCCGGCCTGCGGGCAGAGATGACAAGGAAGGCCGGTGGCCGCCACACCGTGCCGCAGATCTTCATCAACGGCCGGCACATCGGCGGCTGCGACGACCTCTACGCACTGGAGAAAAAAGGCCAGCTCGACCCGCTGCTGCAAGGTGCATAAAACGGCTTGAACAGGCACGGCAACCGAGGGAGAGGCACCATGAATGCCCCAAGACTCTCCGCCGCCTGCATGCAGTTGCGCTCCGGCACCGACATTGCCGCCAACCTGCGCACCGTGCGCACCCTTGCGCGCGAGGCCCGTGCCAGGGGCGCGCAATACATCCTCACGCCGGAAAACACCACCATCATGGAGGAAGACAAGGAGCGCCTGCGCGGCATCGTCGGCACCATGAAGGACGATGCCGCGGTGCGCACCCTCTCCGATCTGGCGCAGGAGCTGGAAGTGTTCCTGCACATCGGTTCGCTGCCGCTGCGCTCCGAGGAACCGGGCGAGAAACGGCTGGTGAACCGTTCCATCCTGTTCGGTCCCGATGGCCGCGCGCTGGCGATATATGACAAGATCCACCTGTTCGACGTGGATGTTCAGGGCGAACACCACCGTGAATCGTCATACATCCGCCCCGGCGAACAGGCGGTGCTGGCCAATGCCGGCGGCCTGCGCATCGGCTTCTCCATCTGCTACGACGTGCGCTTCCCGGCGCTCTACCGCACGCTGGCGCTGGCAGGCGCGCAAGTGTTCGCCATTCCCGCCGCCTTCACCGTGCCCACGGGACGGGCGCACTGGCACGTGCTCACCCGCGCCCGCGCCATCGAGAACGGTGCCTACGTGCTGGCCGCCACGCAAGGCGGCCTGCATGAGAGCGGCCGCTTCACCTACGGCCACAGCCTCATCATCTCGCCGTGGGGAGAGATCGTTGCCGAGGCGCAGGATGAGCCAACGGTGCTGCATGCCACGCTCGATGCCGCCCACGTGGCGCGCGTGCGCCAGCAGATTCCGGTGCTGCAACACGAGCGCCCCTTCAGCAAACCCGCCACACCGCGCGTGCTGCGCAAGGTCTGAACCACACGGACACGCCATCTGCCGCCGGCTGCCCCGGCTTTTCTGGCCCACCCCGCCATTTCATTTCCGGCAAGAGGCCGTTACCGGCCTCATTCGCCAAATGGCGACTTCACGGCATCAGGTGCCGGTATCAATGCCCAGCGCCTTGATCTTGCGATACAGGGTGGAGCGGCCAATGCCGAGCTTGCGCGCCACCTCCGACATCTGGCCGCGATAGCGCTTCAGCGCCAGCCTTATCATGTCGGCCTCGATCTCCTGCAGGGTGCGCACATGCCCACCGTCGGTAACCGCCGGAATGCCCAGCGCCATGCCATCGCCAATCATCTCGGCGCTGCCCGTTCCTGCATGCTGCGCCGCAACCGCTCCCTCCTTTCCTTCTGCCGCCGGTGCCAGCGCCGATGCCGGCGCTTCGGCCAGCTCCTCGAACCCCTCCACCTGCGTGGCGATCTGCGGAAAGTCGTGCACGTCCAGCATGTCGGAATCGGCCAGCACGATGGCACGGAACACCGCATTTTCCAGCTGCCGCACGTTGCCCGGCCAGGAATAGCGCATCAGCATCTGCATCGCTCGCGGGGTTACGCCACGCACCTTGCGCCCCTCCTCGGCCGAGAAGCGGTGGATGAAGTGTTCCACCAGCGGTGCAATGTCCGCCTGCCGCTTGCGCAACGGCGGCACCATGATGGGAAACACGTTCAGGCGATAGAACAGGTCTTCGCGGAACTGCCCGTCCTTCACCATCTGGATCATGTCGCGGTTGGTGGCGGAGATGATGCGCACATCCACCTGCACCGGGCGGCGCGCTCCCACCGGGTCTATCTCCCCTTCCTGCAGCGCCCGCAGCAGCTTCACCTGCATCTCCAGCGGCAGCTCGCCCACCTCGTCCAGGAACAGCGTGCCACCGGAAGCCTCCTGGAACTTGCCGATATGCCGCGCCGTGGCCCCGGTAAACGCCCCCTTCTCGTGGCCGAACAGGGTGCTCTCCACCAGGTTTTCCGGAATGGCCCCGCAGTTGACGGCAACGAAGGCCCGGCCCGCGCGCTGCGACTCGCCGTGAATGGCACGCGCCACCACTTCCTTGCCAACGCCCGATTCACCCTCGATGAGCACCGGAATGTTCGACTGCGCGGCCCGCCTGCCCAGGCGCACCACCTGCTGCATGGCAGGGCTCACGGCAATGATGTCATCGAAGGTGAAGATGCCCTTCACCTTCTTGTTCAGGCGCCTGACCTCCTCGGTCAGGGCATTGACCTTCAGCAGGTTCTGTATGGAGACGCGCAGCCGCTCCGCGTTCACCGGCTTGATGACAAAGTCATCCGCCCCGGCGCGCATGGCCTGCACCACCGTCTCCACCGAGCCTTGCGCCGTCTGCACGATGACGGGCAGGGAGAGGTTCATGCCGGAAATCTTCTCCAGGAACTCGATGCCATCCATCTCCGGCATCACCAGGTCCAGCAGGATGAGGCTGATGCGCCTGCCCGCCGGGCTGAGCAGGATGTCCAGTGCCTGCAGGGCGTCTTCCGCCGTCATGGCGTCATGCCCGAAGCGCCGCACCATGTCTTCCAGGATGCGGCGCTGAACCGGATCGTCCTCGACAATCAGAATGCTGGCTGCCATTTTTTCCTGCCGTTGTTGTTCTGTCTGTCCCGGGCCGTCATGGCCGTGTTCTGATCGCAGCGCCCCCGTGCCCTTGCCCTCGGCGGCAAGGTCGCACAGACATGGTTAAGAGCCGATTAAGCGCCAAGCCGGAATCGGCACAGCAACACGAGGTGGCAGCCCTGCCACTGCAGGGCATTGCACAACGCCATTGCCTGCCATCCTGTGCCCGGAAAACATCACATGGGTTGCACCAGCGGCTGCCATGCCAGCGCCCCGATGCATTCCCATTTGTGCCACAACCGCCTATCATGCTGCATGCACGGCATCCGCAGCGGATGAAGCCCCGCCACGGCAAGGCCGGAGAGAACCACGGGCAGAAGGCGGATTGGGGAGGAGCGCCTGTCTCATGCAGCAAACACACGACACCGGCAAGGCCTGGCGCAGGCTACTTGGCATCTTCGGCCTGCTGCTGCTGGTGGTGGCCACCATTACCCTGTGGCGGCTGGCACCTCTGCCACAAGGAACGGCACCAGAAGCGCCACGAACGCAGAAAACCGCCAGCCTTGCCGGCACCACCGCCCTTCAGTCGACAACTCTCGCCCGGGAAAATGCTGCCACGCATGACAGCGGCCCGAACACCGGCAACATGCACGGCAGGACACAGGGCCTCATCCTGCCCGCGGGCTTCATGCGCGCTCCCAGCGGCCGCCTGCTGCCGCGCTTCGCCACGCTGGCCCGGGCGCAAACGGCGGTGCGGCTGGGGCCGGGAACGGAATATCCCGTGGCCTGGATCATCCGCCATGCCGGCATGCCGCTGGAAGTGCTGGCGGAAGCCGGCTCCTGGCTGCGGGTGCGCGACCATGAGGGAGAAGAGGGCTGGCTGCCAGCCGATGCCCTTGGGGAAGCACGCCATGCACTCGTTGCCCCCTGGCGGCGCAATGCCCGGCTGCCCCTGCGCACGGCTCCACGGGAGGATGCACCGCTGCAGGCATGGGTCGGCAGCGGCGTCATCGTGCGGCTCAGCCAATGCGACGGATACTGGTGCAAGGTGCAGGCAGGCAATCGCGAGGCAACCATCACGGGCTGGCTGCAACAGGCGCAGCTGTGGGGCATCTATCGCCACGAGCGCATCCCTGCAACTGCCCCCCGCTGAGCAAGACCCTCCCGGCATCGAGCTATCCTGCGCAAAAAGCCACGCAACCCGTTTGCCACCTCTTTACCGCCGCCGTGGCAGCATGCATGCTCGCGGCAGCAGCAAGGGCAGACAGGATGAGCACACACGAGCAAGTCAGCGGCTTCACCCTGCATCACGCTCCAGCGCCCGCGCGCGAGGAGAACATGCTGCTGGATGCCGCCTTCGGACTTGATCGCCGCACCCGCACCTCCTACCGCCTGCGGGAAGGCGCGCAGCCGCTGCCGGGGCTGTCCTTCCATGCCCGTGCGGCCGATGGCCGGCTGGCCGGGGTCATCTCCTTCTGGCCCCTGTGCACCCATCCGGGCGGGGCCGAGGCCTTGCTGCTTGGCCCGCTGGCCGTGCATCCGGACTTTCAGAACGCCGGGCTGGGCGGGCAGCTCATGCGCACCGGGCTGCAGGCTGCACGCAACACCGGCCATGCGCTGGTGCTGCTCATCGGCGACGCCCCCTATTACACACGCCACGGCTTCGCGCCGGTGCCGGCCGGCCAGTTGCTGCTGCCCGGCCCGTTCGACCCGCGCCGCCTGCTGTTCCTGGAGCTGCAACCCGGCGCATTGCGGCAGGCCCACGGCCTGCTGCTGCCCTGCTGGCGTCATGAACAGTTGCGGCAACGGAAACGGCAAGAGGACAAGCACCAGGGCCACGCCCCCGCTACCATCAACGACAGATGAAATCCTGCCGATGGCACACTGTCCGGCAGAACACCCGCAACGGCACGGCCCCGGCCATTGAAGCAGAGCGCGCCATTACGCCGACAGGGCCTGCGCCAGCAGCGGCATTTCGCCATCCACATACATCTGCCGCGCGCGAGCGCGTGCCAGCTTGCCGGAGGATGTCTGCGGCAGGCTGCGTGGCGGCACCAGCTCCACCCGGCACTCAACGCCCACCGCCGCATGCACGGCACGGGCCACGGCGCGACGCAGTTCGTCCTGCTGACGGGCATCGCGCAGGCGGCACTGCACCAGCACCACCACCTCCTCCGTGCCGTTTTCCGTCTCCACGCCAAAGGCCGCGGCATCGCCACTGCGCAGTGGCTCCACCTGCTCCACCGCCCATTCGATATCCTGCGGCCAGATGTTGCGGCCATGATACAGGATCATGTCCTTGGCGCGGCCGGTGATGTAGATTTCGCCATCCAGCAGATAGCCGACATCGCCGGTATCCAGAAAGCCGCCCTCGCGCATCACCGCTCGGGTGGCATCGGGGTTGTCGAAATAGCCGGTCATCATCGACGGCCCCATCACCAGGATGCGGCCGATCCCCCGCTCCGGCAGCTCCTTTCCTTCCGCATCCACCACCTTCAGCGCATGCCCCGGCAGCACCCGTCCGCAGGAGACGAAGGTGCGCGGCCTGCGGGTTTGCTCATTTGCCGGCTGCGCCACCTGCTTCTGATGGGCCAGGTCGCGGTCGATGGTATCGAGCTTCATCGGTGCATCCAGCGCCGCAAAACTGATGGCCAGCGACATTTCCGCCATGCCGTAACCGGGCAGGAAGGCACGTGCGTCAAACCCGGCCGGAGCCAGCGCCTCGGCAAACTGCTGCAGGATCTCCGGCCGCACCATGTCGCCACCAATGCCAGCCACGCGCCAGCGCGAAAGGTCAAGCTCCGCTGCCTTGTCCCTGATGCGCTTCGCCGCCAGCGCATAACCGAAGGTGGGCGAGAAGCTGATGGTGCTGCCCAGCGCGCTCATCAGCGACAGCCACAGCGTCGGACGCTTGACGAAATCCGGCGTCGCCAGGTAGTCGACGCTGGCCTGCCCCATCATCGGTGCCAGCAGGAATCCCACCAGCCCCATGTCATGATACAGCGGCAGCCAGGAGAAGGCGCGGTCATCGGCGCGCGCCCGCAGCCCGTCGCGCAGCATGGCGGTGGTATTGGTGGTAATGGCGCGCTGCGAGATGAGAATGCCCTTCGGTGCAGCGGTGGAGCCGGAAGAATACTGGATGTAGGCCGGGTCCATGGCCGTAAGCGGCCGCACGGCATCGGCCAGCTCGGGCAGTGCCGCCAGCTCGGTGTGAGACAGCAGCAACGGCAGCTCGGCCCGCGCCGCCGCTTCGCGCAGCTTGTCCATGTAGGATTCGGAGGCCAGCAGCGCATGTGCCTTTGCCGCCCGCAGCATGCCGGCCACCTTGTGCACGTAGCTCTCGTGCCCGCCGATCTGCACCGGCAGCGACACCGGGCACGGCAGCATGCCGGCATACTGGCAGGCAAAGAAGGTGATGACGAACTCCGGTGCGGTTTCCGCCAGAATGGCCACCCGGTGCCCGCGCCGCAGCCCTGCCGCCCGCAGCCGCCCGGCGGTGATGATGGCCTGCTCGCGCAACGTGGCATAGGGCAGCACCGCCGCCAGCTGCCCGCGCGCGGCATGGAAGTTCAGCCCCGTTGCTCCACGCGCGGCATGCTCCAGCCCTTCCACCAGCGTGGCAAAGCCGCCCATGCGCCGCTCGTGCCCGCTGTCGGTGGGGGTGTGATGCAGAATGCCTTCGTCCGTGCTGGTGCTGCGTTCGCTCATCGGCTGCAAACCTCCGGCTGCTGATGCCCGGTTTCATGCCTGCGCCCGAACTGCCGGGGCATGGCTGCTGTGGAAATGCGTGCAAGGGCACACCACCTCATGCCCGCAGCATGAAGCGATACATCAGCCGCAGCACCAACGGAAATAAATCCGTGTTTCACTTTGTAACGAAAGGGCAGGCTGGCCGGAACGGCAACCGGTCAGGAACAGCGGGTGCCAGAATGTCAGGAGGCATCATCCGGCCTGCCGCGATCACGCTCCTTCAGCGCCTGGCGCAGCGATGGCAGCACCTTCTCCTGCCACGCGCGCGGGCCGAGCGGGCCGATGAACTTGTAGAGAATGATGCCGTTCTCGTCGATGAAGAAGGTTTCCGGGATGCCATAGACACCGAAGTCGATGCCCACCCGCCCCTTCAGGTCGACGCCGATGCGTTCGTAGGGGTTGCCCAGTTCCTTCAGCCAGTTGCGGGACTTCTCCGGCTGATCCTTGTAGGCAATGCCGTAGATGGGCATTTCGCCACGCCGCGCCAGCTCCATCAGGAACGGATGCTCGTCGCGGCAGGCCACGCACCAGGAGGCGAAGAAGTTCACCATCTTCACCTTGCCGCCCTTCAGGTCGGCGGTGGACAATGCTCCCACCGGTCCGCCTCCCGGCTTCTCCACGCCATCAAGTGCCGGCAGCTCGAATGCCGGCACCGGCTTGCCGATGAGTACCGAGGGCAACTTGCGAGGATCACCCTTGATCAGCCCCCAGGTGAAGAAGGCCGCCACCAGCACGAACAGCAGCAGTGGCAGCAATGCCGTCCAGCGCACGCCGCCGCCGTCCTTGGCAGCCGCACCATGGTCGGAAGAGGTGGAAGGATCCGGCCCTGCCGTCATGACGATGAACCCTCCGTGGAATGCCGCGCTGGCGCATCCTGTCCGTTGCTGCCGGTGCCGGCGCGCGCACCTGCCGGCCTTGCCGCCGCCCGCCGCCTGGCACCCTGTTCCTCCAGCACCCGCAGCCGCCGCCGCACTGTCCGCATGCGCAGCAGCAGCAGCACGACGAGCAGCGCCAGCAGGGTGAACGCCACGGCATAGGATGCCAGCACGAAGCCGATATGTTTAGCCGCAAGATCCATGCATCACACTCTTGTGTCCGCTCCGGCGGGAAGCACACCCGGCTCCCGCTTCTGAAGCATGCCCATGCCGCCCATGCCTGCGCCACCAGCAGCATGCAAGCCCGTTTCGCTGGCGCTCAGCCAGCCGCACCGGCCTGCGCCAGCTCCATCTGCCGCACGCGGCGTGCCAGCACCTCCGTCCGCAGTCCATACAGCAGCAGGGTAATGAACAGCAGCGCAAATGCCCCCATGTTCCACAACAACGGCACCAGGATGGAGGGATCGATGGCCGGACCGTCCATGCGCAGCAGCGAAGCCGGCTGATGCAGCGTGTTCCACCAGTCCACCGAAAACTTGATGATGGGCACGTTGATGACCCCCACCAGTGCCACGATGCCGGCAATCCTTGCCGCCCGCCGCGGATCCTCCACCGCCTGCCACACGGCAATGTAGCCCAGATACAGCAGGAACAGCACGAACATGGAGGTGAGCCTGGCATCCCACACCCACCACGTACCCCACATCGGCTTGCCCCACAGCGAGCCGGTGGTCAGCGAGATGAGGGTGAATACCGCGCCGATGGGTGCAGCCACCTTGGCCGCCGCATCGGCCAGCGGATGGCGCAGCACGAAGCCGAAGGCATGCGCCAGCGCCATGAACACGTAGATGCCCATGCCCAGCACCGAGGCCGGCACGTGCACGAACATGATGCGCACCGTCTCGCCCTGCTGATAGTCCTGTGGTGCCACCACCAGCCCCAGATACAGGGCATAGGCGAACACCATGACGGTGAGCGCCACCAGCCACGGCTGCACCACGCCCTGCAAGCGCAGGAAACGGTTGGGATTGGCCAGATAGTTGAACATCCCGCCTGCCTCCTCCCCACAAGCCGAACACGCGGCTGCATGCGCCACACCGGCCACCCCCTGCCGGCATCTGCCGGCATCTGCCGCTTTGGCCGCACCTGCCTTGTGCGCTCATCCTGTAGCGCAACGCCACCGGCCTGTGCAACTTACGATTCGGATACTCCCTGCCGCCGCCGGGCGATGACGGCGAGCGCGAACATCAGCGCAGGTGCGCCCTGAGCGCTGCCGCCGAGGCCAGCGGCGAGACCACCAGCGCCAGCAGCACGATGGCCAGCAGCACCAGGTAGGAGGGCCAGGTGATGTCCGGCCCGCCGCTGCCACCGGTGGTAACGGAAACCCCGAAGATCAGCAGCGGAATGTAGAGCGGCAGGATCAGCAGCGAGATCAGCAGCCCGCCCTTGCGCAGCCCCACGGTGATGGCCGCGCCCATGCTGGCCAGCAGCGACAGCGCCAGCGAGCCGGTGGCCATGGCCAGCAGCAGCATCGGTGCCAGCGCCAGCTCCAGGTTCAGCAGAAAGCCCAGTGCCGGGGCGATGATGGCCAGCGGCAGCCCGGCGATGAGCCAGTGCGCCAGCGCCTTGGCCAGCGCCACCAGCTCCAGCGGCAGCGCACCGGTGCTCAGCACCTCCAGCGAGCCATCCTCGTAATCCGCCGTGTAGATGCGGTCAGCCGACAGCAGGATGGACAGCAGCAGGGCAATCCACAACGCCCCGGGCGCGATGCGCTGCAGCAACGCCATGTCCGGGCCGATGCCGATGGGCAGCAGCACCACCACGGTAAGAAAGAAACCGATGGCCGTGCCGATGTTGCCACCGGCCCGCAAGCCCAGCCGCACATCGCGCGCGATGATGGCAAGAAACGCCCTCATGCCCGCCCCTCCCCGGCCGCACCGTCATCATCGGCCTGAACGGCAGCGGCATCTGCACCGAACCAGTCGTCCTCGCCATCGACAGCCGCAGGCTGCTCCGGCGGCCGCATTTCCAGCGTGCGGGTGGCCGGCATGCCGAAATCCACGTGGGTGCTGGCGATGATGATGCCCCCGCCTTCCAGGTGCCGGCGCATCAGCTCGCACAGGGCAGCCTGCGAATCCGTGTCCAGCCCCACCGTCGGCTCGTCCAGCAGCCACACCGGGCGCGGGGCCAGCGCAATGCGCGCCAGCGCCAGCCGCCGCTTCTGCCCGGCGGAGAGCACGCCGCCCGGCAGATGCCGCAGCGCCTGCAGGCGCAGCGCGGCAATGGCCTCCTCGAGCCGCACGTTTTCATCAGCAGCCAAGCTGCCTTCGCCCGCTCCCAGGAACGCCAGCCAGAAGCGCAGGTTTTCCTCCACGCTCAGCTGTGGCTTGATGGCGTTCTGATGGGCGATGAAATGGCATTGCTGGGCCAGTGGCGTATCCGCCCTGCCGCCCTGCAGCACCACCGTGCCGGACACCGGCGCGAGAAACCCGGCAACCAGCCGCAGCAGCGAAGTCTTGCCCACGCCATTGGGGCCGCGCAGCATCAGCATCTCGCCCGCCGCGACCTCGAACGACAGGCCGGAAAACAGCACCCGCCCGCCGCGCCGGCAGGCCAGTTCACGTCCGCACAGCCGCAAGGTCGGTTCAGTCATCGGCACCCACCACGCCTGCCTGGTGCGCAGGCATCATGTTGAAATCGAAACAGGCCGCCCCCACGCATGCCTGCATGCCGTGGTGGGGCAGCGCCTGCACAAAGTCAAGCACGGGGAAAACCGGACAGGAAAAAGAAACGGCTGACAGGGCATTGCGCATGCCGGTGCAGGTTGAGCCCTTCAGCCATCACCATCTTCATTCGCCAGCGCCACCACCTTCAGCGTCAGCGCCTTGTCATCCACCCCCACCACGCGCACGTGCGTGCCCACGGCCATGTCCTCGCCCTGCACCCGCCACTCGGTATCGCCAATGCGGGCGCGGCCATGGCCATCCACCACGGCATCGGTAATCCGGCCTGTGCGGCCGATCATGGAGTGCAGGCGGCGGTTGAGATTGGGGTTTTCCGTCTCCTGCTCCAGGTCGCGGGTGATCATGGGCCTGAGGCCGAAGACCAGCGCGGCGGCAATGACCGCATAAAGCGCCAGCGCCCAATACCACGGCAGCAGGGGAAACAGCCAGGTGATGACGCCCATCGCCAGCGCCGCCAGTCCCAGCCACAGCAGGAAGATGCCGGGGATCAGCACCTCGCCGATGAGCAGCAGCATGCCGGCAATCCACCAGCCATAGGTGGAGAAGATCTCTTCCAGCCCCATATCATGCTCCTCGCGTCGCCATGCCGCCGCCTGCCCCGCCAGCACCGGCGGAGCCGCCATTGCCACCAGACGCACCGCCCTTCTGCCCCAGCGCCTCCTGCGCCAGCTCGGCGATGCCGGCAATGGAACCGATGACGGAAGAGGCCTCCAGCGGCATCATCAGCACCTTCTGGTTGGGGGCAGCGGCCAGCTGTTCCAGCGCCTTCACGTAGTTGTTGGCAACGAAGTAGTTGATGGCGCGCACATCACCCTCGGCAATGGCCTGGCTCACCATCTGCGTGGCCCTTGCCTCCGCCTGCGCCAGCCGCTCCCTTGCCTCGGCTTCCAGGAAGGCCGCCTGCCGCTCGCCTTCCGCCGTCAGGATCTGCGCCTGCTTCTCGCCCTCGGCCTTGAGGATTTCCGATTCGCGCATGCCCTGTGCCTCCAGCACCGCGGCGCGCTTGTTGCGCTCGGCGATCATCTGCCGGCTCATGGCATCCACCAGCTCCTGCGGCGGCAGGATGTCGCGGATCTCGATGCGCGTAACCTTGGTGCCCCATTGCGCCGCCGCCTCGTCCACCACCTTCAGCACCATGGCATTGATCTGGTCGCGCCCGGCCAGCAGGCTGTCCAGGTCCATCGACCCCACCACCGTGCGGATGTTGGTGTTCACCAGCGTGGTCATGGCATATTCGAGGTTGTTCACCTCGTAGGTGGCGGCGGCCGGGTCCACCACCTGGAAATAGGCCACGCCATCCACCCGCACCAGCGCGTTGTCCTTGGTGATGGCCTCCTGCGAGGGCACCTCCAGCACCTGCTCCATCATGTTCACCTTGTTGGAGATGCGGTCGAAGAAGGGGATGATGATGTGCATGCCCGGCCCCAGCACCCGCATGAACCTGCCGAAGCGCTCCACCGTGTAGGCATAGCCCTGCGGCACGATGACCACGCCCATGTAGAGCACCAGCAGCACCAGGGCCGCGAAGATGATCAATACCGCAATGAAACCTTCCATATGTTCATTCCTCCTGCGCCGTTGTGCGGTGCCGCGCCCATCATGCAATCCACAGTACGCAACAATGATTGCCATTTTGGTAACACGGCGTGCATCAGCCGCAAAAAGCAACTGCGTGGCAGCACCGCCAGAAGGCTGAAAAAGGCCTTGATTCCCCGCCCCCGCTCCTGTTTTATCGGCAGGTGCGCACCAGCAACGGGAGCGGGAGGGAGCATGTCATGCCGCGCATCCTCGCAAGAGCGCATGCCGTCTTCATGCACCACCGGCTCCATCCCTGCCTCATTGCCGGCGCAACCAGCAACTGCGGGCCTGCCCGCAGTCATCACCCACCCAGGCACGATACCAGCAACAACCAGCCCGCGATGCCTTGAACACACATCCGGGCATGATCAGCATCAGGGAGAGAGACACGATGGATCGTCGCAAGTTTCTGAAGACCGCCGGTGTGGGCGCCGTGGCCGCCACCACGCTGGCCACCCCGGCCATTGCCCAGGGCAAGCGCCAGCTGAAGATGGTAACCTCCTGGCCGAAGAACTTCCCCGGCCTTGGCACTGCCGCCGCACGCATTGCCAAGCGCATCGAGGCCGCCACTGATGGCCGCATCAGCATTCGCATCTATGCCGGTGGCGAGCTGGTGCATCCGCTGAAGACGCTGGATGCGGTGCAGGAGGGCACGGCAGACCTGTATCACTCCGCCGAATACTACTTCCAGGGCAAGGACAAGGGCTTTGCCTTCTTCGCAGCAGTGCCCTTCGGCTTCACTGCCACAGAGATGAATGCCTGGCTGTATCAGGGTGGCGGCCAGAAGCTGTGGGACGAGCTGGCCGCCGGTTTCGGCGTCAAGCCGCTTCCTGGTGGCAATTCCGGCGTGCAGATGGGTGGCTGGTTCCGCAAGCCGGTGGAGAGCATCAATGATTTCAAGGGCCTGAAGATGCGCATGCCGGGCCTGGGCGGAGCGGTGCTCAACGCTGTTGGTGCCACGGCGCTCACCCTGGCCGGCGCGGAGATCATGCCGGCGCTGCAGTCCGGCAACATCGACGCCACCGAGTGGGTGGGCCCGTGGAACGACCTCGCCTTCGGCTTCTACAAGGTTACCAAGCACTACTACTATCCGGGCTTCCACGAGCCGGGCACCATGCTCTCCTTCGGCGTGTCGAAGAAGCTGTGGGATTCGCTCTCCGCTGCCGACAGGGCCATCTTCGAGAATGCCGCGCAGGCGGAAAATTCCTACGATCTGGCCGAATTCAATGCCAACAACGGCGCGGCCCTGCGCACATTGGTGGAGAAGCACGGCGTGCAACTCCACCAGTTCTCCGACGACATTTTCAAGGCTTTTGGCGAGGCCTCGAAAGATGTGCTGGCCGATGCCAGCAAGTCGTCGGAAATGGCGAAGAAGGTCTACGAAAGCTTCATGGATTTCCGCAAGAAGGTGATGGGCTGGACGGAGATCTCCGACGTTGCCTACGCCACCAAGCGCAAGCTCGCCGGCTGGTAAGGGCAGCAGGACAAATGGTGGCCGGAGCCGTTGCGCTCCGGCCACTTTCCCATTGATTTGATGC
>Ga0256839_1000616_pt1 | contig 45647 bp, 42 predicted proteins | sample 354166metaG_FD_185968 | JGI IMG/M metagenome (GOLD analysis project Ga0256839, IMG submission 185968) | Hydrothermal vent microbial communities from Mid Atlantic Ridge, Atlantic Ocean - 354-166 | ecosystem: Environmental > Aquatic > Marine > Hydrothermal vents | place: Atlantic Ocean: Mid...
CGTATGTAATGGTTGTCAGATGCTCTCGAATTTAAAAGAGATTATTCCCGGTGCCGAAAGTTGGCCAGCGTTTGTGCGCAACGAATCCGAACAATTTGAAGCACGTTTTTCACAAGTGGAAATTCAACCGTCACCTTCGATTTTATTACAAGGCATGGAAGGCACGCGTATCCCCGTCGCCGTGGCACACGGAGAAGGGCGCATGGACTTTGGCACTGGTTCTGCCAGCGAGGTAGAGGGGTTGGTTGGCTTACGCTATGTCGATGCCACAGGTCAAGCAACCGAACGTTACCCGTTTAATCCAAATGGCACCGAAGGGGGAATGACTGGACTCACCACAACGGATGGTCGTGTCACAATTATGATGCCCCATCCTGAGCGCGTCTTTAGAACCGTGCAAAATTCATGGGCTCCAGATGACTGGACAGGTGAAGATGCTCCATGGATGCGTTTGTTTAGAAACGCCCGCAAATGGGTTGGATAAACAGCCAATAAGCGAAGTAAAGTTCAGAAGAAGAGGGGGGAGAAAAAATTACATTGAAATTTTTCTCCCCCCTTTTTTTGTTTAAGTGGCTTGTACCACAAAAAAGTTCCCATTTTAGTCCCTAGACACATGTCATAAAGAGATCATACAAACGACACTAAGTTTTCATAACTCCTGAATAGAATGGCTAAGATATTTTACTTAATCATTTATTCAAAGGCACTGTTATGAAACTTAAAGCACTTCCATTCGCCCTTATTTCTGTATTGTCTGCATCTGCACTTGTTGGTTGTATTGGAGAGGATAATGGTTTACAAAATACCAGCCTAAGTGCACAAACCATTAGTTTGAGTCAGCAGGGACGCTATTTATCTGGGGTATTTGATCAAAGCGCAGCAGAGATTGTTACGTTTGATGAAACGACGAATCAAACCTTAGTGGTTAATGCCAACTCGGGACAAATTGATGTTTTAAGTAGTTCAGTCATCACAGATCCAGCCCTGAACCAGTCTTTAGATTTAAGACAAGCTTTAGTTGATAGTGGTATTGTGACTGTCGTAACGGAAGTGGGAGCGGCCAACTCTGTCACGGTTCATAATGGGTTGATGGCGGTCGCTGTACAAGCCAATCCTAAAACCGATGTCGGCTGGATACTCTTCTACAAAACCTCCGATTTCTCTTTTTTAAAAGCGGTTGAAGTGGGCGCGCTTCCTGATATGGTGACCTTTACACCAGATGGTACAAAAGTCGTTGTCGCTTGTGAAGGGGAGCCGACTGCAGGTGATTATTCAATTGATCCAGACGGAGAAGTCTCTGTTATTGGTGTTGATTGGAATGGCGAAAAATTAATAACGTCCTTAACCTCAATTACTTTTACCGATTTCAATGTTGGTGGTGATCGTCATGCAGAATTACCAAACGAGTTACTGCTTAATGGTTATCAAGCAAGCGTTGCACAAGATCTAGAGCCTGAATACATTGCAGTCAGTGCAGACAGTAAAACTGCCTTTATTGGTTTTCAGGAGAATAATGGCTATGCGGAAATTAATTTAAGCACCAACACAATTACCTCACTTAAAGCCTATGGTTTTAAAGATCATGCAATTTTAGGAAATGGATTTGATGGTAACAATAAAGATGGTGAGGTGAATATTAAAAGCGAACCTGCCTTGGGAATGTATATGCCAGACTCCATTGCGAGCATGACTTATAACGGAAAAAACTATTTGATAACGGCGAATGAAGGCGATGACCGTTCAGATTGGGTTCAAAACTTAAGCCAAGCGAACTGTGAAGCGAATGACTTCTACTGGCATCAACAAGATGCTATTTGTGCCGATGACATCACGTTAAAAGATGCGTTAGACCTTGCCGTTTATAACCCTGCTGATGCAACAACAAAATTAGATTTTTCTAATTTTGATATAGGTGGCGCATTGGAAACGGCCGTACAACGTGTTAAATTTTCTCACAGCCTCACTAAGCAGTTTGGCGACATAGATGCGGATAATATCATTGATAAAATGCTGACCTTTGGCGGGCGTTCGTTCTCTATTTGGGATACGACTGATGGCTCTCAAGTATATGATTCTGCCGACGACTTTGAACGTATTACTGCAGAACGTTATGGTTCCGACTTTAACCAAAGCAATGATAAGCTTAAAGCAGAGGATCGTTCTGATAACAAGGGACCAGAGCCAGAAGCGCTTACAGTGGGAGTTATTAACGGTCATACCTACGCGTTTATTGGTCTAGAGCGAATGGGCGGCATTATGGTTTATGATGTTTCTAATCCACTTAATCCGAACTTTATTGAGTATATCAATAACCGTGATATGACCGTTGCGCCTGCTGCGGGTGTTGATGCAGGTGATTTAGGGCCTGAGGGCATGGAATTTGTTTCTGCAGAGCAGAGTCCAACAGGCAAACCACTGTTGATTGTGTCGAGTGAGGTAAGTGGTACAACCACTTTTTATAACATTGACATTCAGTAACAGGATAATCGAACCGTGAAACCTGCCGAGGTAAATCGGTGCCATTTCATTAACTAAATGCAAAAGGCCTTTAGTTTTAAAGGAGTGGCGCATATCTAACCCTAAAAAGGGACGCTACCCTTTTTAAAAAATGACTAATATTTATAGAGACCTTTGCACGAAAGGATACACGGACAAGGTGAATTGAGCGTGCTCAAGAGAGGCTAGCCTCGGCTATTCCCTGTGATTTCTGCCTTAATCAGTCAAATTTACTCTCTTTTTTCGCGCGCGCCTTATCGTGCAAAGGCCTCTTAATTTTAAAGGAGTAGCATAGGTCTAAACCTAAAAGGGGACGCTACCCTTTTAAAAAATGGTCAATATTTACAGGTTTTATTGTTGGTTTTTGGTAGGGCAAGAGGGGGGAGGTATTTCAATTTATGAGTGTTTAATGTTGTTTGGGATATCGAGTCTATTTTTAGGGAGCTTTCAGGAAAGAATATTGCGTATAAGTTTTTTCTAATATAGATATAACATTCCTTAATTTGACATTTATAGGAAGAGCTTTTACATTGGCTCCATGTGTTTAAACCTACACGGTTGTGTGGAACTATTAATAACGGAGAGCCCTATGTCTTTAAATCGTCGCGAATTCCTTCATGTTATGTCTATGGCTGCTGCTGCTGGTATGTTACCCGGTACGGCAAGTGCCATGTCTGGTGGAGCCAATACTGTTGCTGCCTCAAAAGCTACGGCAGATATTTATAACCTTCCTTTAAAAGGTAAGGTTCGGTTGTTGCATATTACCGATACTCATGCACAGCTAAATCCTATCTACTTTCGTGAGCCCAATGTTAATTTAGGGATAGGGCCTGCCTACGGTAAACTTCCGCATATTGTGGGTACGAAGTTACTTAAAGAGATAGGAGTTAAAGAAAATTCACCGTTAGCGCATGCATTTACCTATCTGAACTTTCAAGATGCTGCGGAACAGTACGGCAAAGTGGGTGGGTTTGCACATATTAAAACCTTACTTGATAAATTACGTGAGCAAGCGGGTGGACGTGATAATACCTTAACGATGGATGGTGGCGATTTATGGCACGGCTCAGGAACGGCGCTATTCACTCGTGGGATGGACATGGTAGAAGCTTCTAATATTTTAGGAGTGGATATTATGACAGGTCATTGGGAGTTTACCTATAAGCAGGCTGAAGTACTGAAAAACCTAAATGCCTTTAAGGGGGAGTTTTTAGCTCAAAATATTCGTATTAAAGAGGACGCTTTATTTGGTGATGAGTACCTCGACATGGTAGACGAGCATCAAGGCATGGGAATGTACGATGAAGACGAAGCCAGAGCCTTTAAGCCCTACACGATTAAGATTGTAAATGGTGAGCGTATTGCGGTCGTTGGGCAAGCTTTTCCTAGGACGGCGAATGCGAATCCTCAATCGAACTTTCCAGACTGGTCGTTTGGCTTGCGTGAAGACGCTTTGCAAGAGACGGTGGATAAGATTCGAGCCGAAGAGAAGGTGGCAGCGATTGTTATGATTTCGCATAACGGAATGGATGTCGATTTAAAAATGGCCTCTCGCGTTAATGGAATCGATGCGATTTTTGGCGGACATACGCACGATGGTGTTGCTAAAACCATTCCCATTAAAACGCCGGAGGGTGGGGTTTGTCATGTAACTAATGCAGGCTCAAATGGTAAGTTTGTTGGTGTTATGGATTTAGATATTCAAAATGGAAAATTAAGAGACGTACACTATAACTTATTGCCGGTATTTTCAAATGTACTTGCTGCGGATGCAGAGATGGATAGCTTTATTAAGCATTTGTATACTAAAAAATATGATAAGAATATTGTCGAGTCGAGAGATCCATCACGCGCTTACAATAAAGATCGCTTAGGAAAAACCTATGGCGAAATTATGAGTGAAGAGTTGGCCGTGGCTGAAGATACGCTCTATCGTCGTGGGAACTTTATGGGAACCTGGGATCAAATTATCGTCAACTCACTAAGAGAGGAACACGATACCCAGATTGCTATGTCTGCTGGGGTTCGTTGGGGTACGTCTGTATTAGCTGGTGAGATGATTACCATGGAGCGTGTAATGGATGAAACGTCCATGACCTATGGTGAAACCTATAAGTCTGAAGTGACGGGCGCACAGATGAAGGATATTTTAGAGGGGATTTGTGAAAACCTCTTCCAAAAAGATCCTTACTTGCAATCTGGTGGTGACATGGTGCGCTTAGGTGGAATGGACTACACTTGTGAGCCAAATGCGTCGCTAGGTAATCGTATTTCAGAGATGCGTTTAGATGATGGTACGCCATTAGAAGCCAGTAAAACATATTCAGTTGCGGGTTGGGCACAGGTTGAGGCGGTCGGAGATGGTCGTTTAATGTGGGATGTGGCGGCGGATTATTTACGTAACCATAAATCGGATATGAAACTGAAAAAAGTGAATCATCCTAAGCTGAAAGGGGTTAAAAATAACCCTGGTATTGAAGCGTACCCAGGGAAGATGGTTTAACACATTTATTTTTGATCGTTATACGGTTACTAAAAGCCAGCGTAATGCTGGCTTTTTTTGTGTAAAGCGTCTGTATCTGTAGATAAAACTGAAGGAATAGCGATGATTACAGTTCAAAATGTTTCTAAAATCTTATATAATTCTCTTTTTTCCACGCTTGAAAAAGTAGAGTGGAAATATCTTGTATAGTTTCTAAAAAAAGAGGATCAACGTTGTGGAAATGACTGGTGCCCAAATTCTGATCCATTATTTGGAAGATGAGGGTGTAGAACATTTATGGGGGTATCCCGGTGGAGCAGTATTGCCGATCTATGATGCCCTAGATACGGACGCTAAAAACTTAAGCCATATATTGGTGCGTCACGAGCAAGCTGCGGTACATGCTGCTGATGGTTATGCTCGTTCTACAGGTAAACCAGGAGTGGTTCTTGTAACTTCCGGTCCAGGAGCGACCAATGCTGTAACAGGCATTGCCACCGCTTACATGGATTCAATTCCAATGATTTGTATTACGGGTCAAGTTCCAACAGGAATGATTGGCTTGGATGCGTTTCAGGAAATTGATACGGTGGGTGTAACAAGACCAATTGTAAAACACAACTTTTTGGTCAAGAATGTCGATGATCTTGCTAGCACGCTCAAAAAAGCGTTTTACCTAGCCACAACAGGCCGACCTGGCCCCGTTGTCATTGATATTCCAAAAGATGTACAAAACGCCAAAAGCACATATGCATTCCCTCAAGAAGTTGAAATGCGCTCCTATTTGCCGATAACAAAAGGACATGGTGGACAAATTAAGAAAGCGGTTGAAATGATGCTTTCATCCAAAAGACCTGTTTTATATACAGGCGGTGGTGTGATTTTAGGCGATGCCTCGGCTGAATTGGTTGAACTCACCCATAAGTTAGGTTTTCCGATTACGCAAACCTTGATGGGGTTGGGTGCCTTTCCAGCCTCGGATAAACAATCCGTTGGGATGTTGGGAATGCACGGAACCTATGAAGCTAACTTATCGATGCACAACAGTGATTTGATTATCGCTATTGGCGCACGTTTTGATGATCGTGTGACGGGGAATTTAGAGAAATTTTGTCCCGATGCGAAAATCATTCATGTGGACATTGACCCCGCTTCGATCTCTAAAAATGTTTTAGTAGACATTCCGATTGTTGGCCCTGTTAAGCAGGTGTTAACGGAAATGTTGCGTATTTTGGATAAAACGGATTTAACCATGGATCAAGAGGCGTTGGATGATTGGTGGCTTCAAATTGAAGGTTGGCGTGCCACAAATTGCCTGCGTTATGATAGTGCGGGGGTTAAAATCAAGCCACAGGCGGCTGTTGAAGCGGTTTGGAAGTCCACAAAGGGTGACGCATATGTGTCATCGGATGTAGGTCAGCATCAAATGTTTGCCGCACAATACTACCCATTTGATAAGCCGCGTCGTTGGTTGAATTCAGGTGGACTTGGCACAATGGGCTTTGGTCTACCCGCCGCAATGGGTGCGAAGATGGCGTTTCCAGATGAAACGGTGCTTTGTATTACGGGTGAAGGTTCGATTCAGATGAATATTCAAGAGTTGTCAACCTGTTTGCAGTATGGTCTTTCGGTCAAAATAATCTGCTTAAATAATGGTTTTCTTGGCATGGTTCGCCAGTGGCAAGAGTTCTTTTATGAGCGACGCTACTCGATGTCTTATATGGATTCGTTACCCGATTTTGTTAAGTTGACAGAGTCTTATGGGCACGTTGGTATTCGTATTGATGATCCAAAAACATTGCAAGCTCAATTGGATGAAGTGTTCTCAGAGAAGTATAAAAATCGCTTAGTTTTTGTCGATATTATTACCGATCAGCAAGAGAATGTGTACCCAATGATTCCAGCGGGTGCTGGTTTGAATGAAATGATTTTGGTATAGGAGAATAAGATGAAACATATTATTTCTATGCTAATTGAAAATGAATCGGGTGCGCTCTCTCGTGTTTCGGGGCTGTTTTCAGCGCGTGGTTACAATATTCATGCTTTAACGGTTGCACCAACGGAAGATGACTCTTTATCACGCTTAACATTGGTAACGAGTGGAACGTCTCAAGAAGTTGAGCAGATTGTAAAACATTTGAATCGTTTGATTGATGTGGTGAAGGTATTGGATTTAACCGAAGGGTTGCATATTGAAAGAGAGCTTATGTTGATTAAGCTCTCTGCAACCGGTGATACGCGAGAAGAGTATAAGCGTTTGGTCGATATTTTTCGTGGTGATATTGTGGATGTAACCGCAACCACATATACCGTTCAAATGGTTGGGAAATCAACCAAGTTAGATGCCTTTATTGAGGTGATTGATCCGGGATTGATTCTTGAAACGGTTCGTTCAGGAACGGTTGGCGTCATGCGTGGCGAGAAGTGTCTGCACTTGTAAACAAGTTTTTAAAAAACACAATTAACAATTAAAATTTAAGGAATAGCAAAATGAAAGTTTATTACGATAAAGATTGTGACTTATCGATTATCAAAAGTAAAAAAGTCGCCATTATTGGATTTGGTTCTCAAGGTCATGCACACGCTTGTAACTTACAAGACTCGGGTGTTGATGTGGTCGTTGGTTTACGTCCAAACTCATCATCGATTGCAAAAGCAGAAGGTTATGGTTTAAAAACGGCCGATGTTGCAACCGCTGTTTCAGGTGCTGACGTTGTTATGATTTTAACGCCTGATGAGTTTCAATCGGTATTGTATAAAGAAGAGATTGAGCCAAATATTAAGCAAGGCGCGGTACTAGCTTTTGCACACGGTTTTGCTATTATCTATAACCAAGTGGTTCCGCGTAAAGATTTAGATGTCATTATGATTGCACCAAAAGCACCAGGTCATACGGTTCGTTCTGAATTTGTTCGTGGTGGCGGAATTCCAGATCTTATTGCGGTTGAGCAAGATGCGTCTGGTAATGCAAAAGCGATTGCGCTCTCTTACGCTTCTGGTGTGGGCGGTGGTCGTACGGGTATTATCGAAACGACTTTCCGTGATGAGTGTGAAACGGACTTATTTGGTGAGCAAGCGGTACTTTGTGGTGGTGCGGTTGAGCTGGTTAAAGCTGGATTTGATACGCTGGTTGAAGCAGGTTATGAACCTGAAATGGCTTACTTTGAGTGTTTGCACGAGCTTAAGTTAATTGTTGATTTGATGTTTGAAGGCGGAATTGCCGACATGAACTACTCCATCTCTAACAATGCGGAGTATGGTGAGTATGTAACGGGGCCTAAGGTTATTAATGAAGAGTCACGTCGTGCAATGCGTGAAGCCTTAGCAAATATTCAGTCTGGTGAGTACGCGAAGCAGTTTATTTTAGAAGGGCAGAGTAACTATCCTTCCATGACTGCGGCACGTCGTAATAATGAAGAGCATGGTATTGAAGTCGTTGGTAAAAAACTACGCGCGATGATGCCTTGGATCGCTTCAAATAAAATTGTTGATCAAGAGAAGAACTAATTTGTTTAGAGGTTATATCAAATAGGTATATCCTCTTACAGATAATGCTTTTTAAGCCCACTTTTTAGTGGGTTTTTTTATATCTATTCAAAAGGTTGCCATTTTTTTGACATTTGCTTTAAAGCCCTATATAAAGGGGGTTGAATTTGTAAATAATGAATGGCGGCTGGCTAAATGTCTCAAGATATTTTTTCTTCTCTGGTGGGTGATGGTGTTGCGATGCAACAGGTCAAAACCCTAGTTCAGCAAGTTGCACAAACTGATGCAACGGTACTTATTCTAGGTGAGTCGGGTACGGGTAAAGAGGTGGTTGCACAGGTGTTGCATGACCTATCTGAACGTTCAGATCGTGCATTTGTACCGATTAATTGTGGTGCCATTCCTGCTGAGTTGCTTGAAAGTGAACTGTTTGGTCATGAGAAGGGGGCTTTTACAGGTGCGATTACGGCTCGAAAAGGTCGTTTTGAAATGGCAGAGAAGGGCACTATTTTTTTAGATGAGATTGGCGACATGCCATTGCCTATGCAGGTCAAGCTATTAAGAGTCTTACAAGAACGAACCTATGAGCGGGTGGGGGGGAATAAAAGTTTTCAGTGTGATATTCGAGTGATTGCCGCGACCCATCGCAATTTAGAGGAGAGAATTGAAGCGGGTGAGTTTAGAGAGGATCTCTTTTACCGTTTGAATGTGTTTCCGATTGAGATGCCCTCTTTGCGAGAGCGACCAGAAGATATTGAGGCGTTGCTTGACTTTTTATTTAAGAAAATTCAAGAGGCTGGGCGAAAAGTCCCTACGCTAACAGAGAGAGCGATAATCGCCTTGCAGCACTATCACTGGCCTGGAAATGTCAGGGAGCTGGGGAATTTGGTTGAGCGGCTCTCTATATTGTTTCCGGGGGTAACCGTTGATTACGATAAACTCCCTAAGAAATACCAAATTCCTATCCCAGACGATGCTCAGTTAATCAAGCCTGCAAAAAGTTCAGAAGCGATCCCCGTTGACCCTGTGCAAGGGGGGGGAGAAAAAACGTCAACTGTTCAAACGCAGGATACGACAAAAGATGCTATTGAGGCGCAACCTGTCGCTACACCAGCCACGACACCTGCCGATTTAAAAGGTGGGATTGATTTAAAGTCGTATCTCGTTGACATGGAGGTACAACTGATTCAGCAAGCGTTGGCACAAACGGAGGGGAATGTCTCTCAAGCGGCAAAGTTATTGCAGACTAACCGGACGACACTGGTTGAAAAAATCCGAAAATATGAGCTGACTTAAGTTGGAGTTTGACGGTGCTGAATGAAGTTGAACAAGATCGACTAAAGGAACTGGAGCAGGCGTTTGAGCTGTTTAATGCAACGTCTATGCAGTTGACCAATGCGTATGATGGTTTGCAAGAACAGGTGGTGCATCTACAAGGTCAGCTCGCAAAAAGTGATCAAGAAAAACGTCGTGTTGCAGACCGATTAAGTCGGTTGTTGAACCTATTACCCGCGGGTGTGATTGTCTTGAATGAACGGGGACAGGTGGCTGAAATGAATCCAAGTGCGGAGGCTATTTTAGGCGCAGATGCTTTGGGTCGAGACTGGGATATTGTTGTGATGAATGTGTTTTTACTTGCCAACGATGCCGGTGAACTCATTACCCATGATGATGTGGTGTACCAACTGTCTGAAGCGAACTTGGATGAGGCGGTAGGTAAAATCCTGTTGATTCAAGATGTCACCTCGGCAAGGCAGTTACAAGCACATGTCAGTCGTCATCAACGGTTGCACTCAATGGGCGAAATGGCCGCTTCCTTAGCGCATCAGATTAGAACTCCTCTCTCTTCAGCGCTACTGTATGTTTCGCAACTAAATTCAGAAAATATAACGGAAGATAAGCGAGAAAAGTTTGTTGGCAAGGCGTTACACAGTTTGAACCACCTTGAGGGGTTGGTGAAAGATATGTTGCAATATGCGCGTGGTGGGAAAGGCAGTGAGCAACCAATTGTGTTGCGAGAGCTGCTGGAGCAACTTGAAAAAAATGTGGAGACACAGGTCGCTTGTACCGAGAGTGAGGTCGCTTTTGAGCCAGTAGAAAAAGCACTGATGATTATGGGTGATAAGGATGCTCTGTTAACCGCGTTACAAAATCTCGTTGGCAATGCCATTGATGTGGTGGGTAAAGGCGCTAAAATTCAGGTATTGGTTAATCAGCTCTCAGAGAAGCAAGTCGACTTGGTGGTGATGGATTACGGTCCGGGCATTGAGGATGCATTACTGGATAAAATTTTTGAACCTTTTTATACCAGTCGTGCAAAAGGGACTGGGCTTGGCTTGGCGGTGGTTCGTGCCATTGCTGAGGCACACGGTGGAACGGCTTGGGTAAAGTCGATCGCAGGACACGGTTCTCGATTTGGAATTCGGTTGCCATTAATAACGGTTAGGGAGGTGGAATGAGTATTGCAAAAATTTTAGTGGTTGAAGACGACACCGAACTGCAAGAAGCCTTGGTGGATACCCTCTCTTTAAATGAGTTTGAAGTCATTGCGGTAAGCAATGCTGAAGATGCACTGGTGGCATTGGATGATGATATCGGCATGGTGTTTAGTGATATTCGAATGGACGGCATGGATGGCTACACCCTAATGACTCGAATTCGTGCTATTAAACCGTATCTACCTGTTGTATTAATGACCGCTTATGGCACGATTGAGCAAGCCGTTGACGCGATGAAAGCGGGCAGTGTTGATTATATTGTAAAGCCTTTTGAAGCCCGTGTTTTAGTGGATAAAGCAAAGATTTATTTTAATCGTGATGCCTCTCGTGATGATGATTTTGTGGTGGCAGATCCCGCTTCGAAACAGCTGAAAATCATGGCGAAAAAAGTGGCCGAAAGTGACGCCAGTATTTTAATTAGTGGCGAGAGCGGTACCGGAAAAGAGGTGCTCGCTCGCTATATTCACAGTCAGTCAACACGAGCCTCACAACCGTTTGTTGCCATTAACTGTGCCGCGATTCCTGAAGGGATGTTAGAAGCCATCTTGTTTGGCCATGAGAAAGGTGCGTTTACGGGCGCGGCTAAATCGATGCCCGGTAAGTTTGAGCAAGCACAACATGGCACCATCTTTTTGGATGAAATTGGAGAGATGAAGCCTGAGTTGCAAGCAAAATTATTACGAGTATTGCAAGAGAAAGAGGTAGAGCGTATTGGAGGCACCAAGACTATTCAGTTAGATGTGAGGGTGTTAAGTGCGTCGAATGTGAATATGAAAGAAGCGATTCAAGCAAGCCGTTTTCGTGAAGACCTCTTTTATCGTCTTAATGTCTTTCCAATGCACTTACCCCCCTTAAGGGAACGCCCAAGAGATATCGCCGCGATTGCCGAACGACTCTTGCACCGTCATTGTGGTGCGACAAGAGTCGAACCAATGGTGTCTGCGCCCGCCATGAAGCGTTTAATTGAGTATCCGTGGCCAGGCAATATTCGAGAACTGGATAATGTGATTCAGCGCGCGTTAGTGATGATGTCGGGTGATACCATACGAGAACATGATATTTTATTGGATAATGAGTGTTTATCCGCGTTAGGGGGGGAGGAGAAATTAAATGCATCTGCGGAAGAAGCATCGGTATTAGATTCTGCACCTCAAGCATCTCCTATCGCGCATGATTTTAAGCCAATTGAATACCCTTTGGATTTGAAAGCAAGAGAGACGCAGTTAATTTTAGAGACTCTTAGATCCAATGGCGGTCACCGACAAAAAACGGCTGAAACGTTGAATATCAGCCCTAGAACCTTGCGTTATAAGCTCGCAAAGTTAAAGGAACAAGGGGTCGACGTTCCATAGGAAGATGTCTTTGGCATATCAATTGCTGTTTTTGAAGGATGAACTATGTGATAATGACAGCTAATTATTTTTTTAAAAGAGTGGAAAGCCCTTTGTTTTGGAGGTTTAGATAGCCATGAGTCAAATTGATACTCAAAGTTTAATGTTGCAAATGCGATCATTGGCTGCTCAGGCACAGGCAAAACCTGTCGAAGAATTGACGGAAACCCGCCAAACTGGGCAAGAAAAAGCCGATGGCTTTGCAGATTTGTTGGCAAAATCGGTTGAAGCAGTTAGTGCTGAGCAACATAAATCAGGCGATATGAAAAAGGCGTTTGAAAAGGGGGAACCTGATATGGAACTTTCTGAAGTGATGTTGCAGGCACAAAAAGCCAGTTTATCTTTTCAAGCCATGACACAAATTCGTAACAAGCTGGTAGAAGCTTATAAAACGGTTATTAATATGCCAATGTAACTCTGCTTTTAATGGGGGGAGTCATAAATCATGGACATTTTCCTAAAAAGAGCGCCTTTATTATGTCCTTACTGAGAACTGTAGAAGACTAACCATGGCCGAACAGCAAGCCTCAATCAATAATACCCCCGAACCTCAGGTGCCTGAAACACCTGGGTCTACTCTGTTAAACAATCTAACAGCGCTCTCTGTTGCAAAACAAATTAGCTTAGTCATTGCGCTGGCAGCCACCATTGCTCTAATTGTGGGGTTATTGTTTTGGTCTCAAAGCAAACCTTATTCACTGCTCTTCGGAAGTATGGATCCTAAAGATTTAAGTGAAATTGTTCAAACGCTCGAGCAGCAGGCGGTTGACTATCAAATTGATCATGCCAGTGGTGGTATTCTTGTTCCAACCGATTTAGTGCCTGCATTGCGTTTAAAAATGGCCGCCGCAGGCTACCCTAAAGAAGCAGCAACGGGCTATCAACTGTTAGATGTGGAGCAGGGGTTTGGCATCTCTCAATTTAAAGAGACCACGCAATATCACCGTGCTTTAGAAGGTGAACTCGCAAAATCAGTGGCCTCGCTGAATTCGGTTAAATCGGCACGCGTTATGCTTGGGCTTCCAAAACGCTCTGTCTTTGTTCGTAAACGTCAAAAACCCTCTGCTTCCGTTGTGGTCAAGCTTTACCCTGGCCGTTCGCTGAATGAAGAGCAGGTGAATGCGATTGTTCATATGGTCTCCTCTAGTGTGCCTAATATGGATCCTAAATCGGTAACGGTTGTGAATCAGCGAGGGAATTTGTTGACCAGCAGCTCGGCGAATACTGGGATGAACATGAGTATGAAACAACTGGACTATACGCGTTCAGTTGAAGAGACCTTGTCGCATCGAATTATTCGGCTACTGTCTCCTATTGTTGGAGGAGAGCATAAGGTAAGAGCGCAAGTGACAGCAGAGCTTGATTTTACACAACAAGAGCAAACACGAGAGAACTATGAGCCTGACCCTGAAGCGATTCGTTCCGAGCAGTTTCAAAAAGAAGTTAATCGAAATGAGGGGCCAACCGGTATTCCTGGTGCCTTAACCAATCAACCGCCAAGAGCGGGTTTAGCGCCAGAAGAGGGGTATACCGGTGCAGGACAAGATCCGAATTTAAAAAGTTCCAGCGAAAAGAAGACCATTAACTATGAGATGGATAAAACCATCAGTCATATCAAAAGTGCGGTGGGAAATATTCATCGGCTGTCGGTTGCGGTGGTATTAGACGATAAAACGCATTTAGATGAAGAGGGAAATTTGGTTCGAACCCCATTGACTGAGGATGAGTTGTTGCGCTTTAGGCGATTGGTGAGTGATACGGTCGCACTGGATGAGGCGAGAGGTGACACCTTGAGTATTGTGAACGCCTCTTTTGTTGTTGCACAAGATGAGCCATTTGAGACGACTCCAATCTGGCAGGAGAGTTGGTTCTTAGACTTGGTTAAGCAGGTCTTGGCAGGGATTGCGGTGCTGATTATTATTTTTGGCGTGATTCGTCCTATGTTGAGAGACTTGTCTAAAAAGGAGGAGACCTATTTAGAGTATCCTGAAGAGGCGCTGGATGATGAGGAAGATTTAGAGAATGCCGATGAAATTGCTAAAGCTTTAGAGGATATGAATAAAGAAGTTGAGCAAACAGCGAATGAAACGGGAGCGGACTCTGAAGAGGAGCACTTGCTACTTGAACGAGTACGTACGTTAGCGGCTGAAAACCCAAAAATGGCCGCGCATGTTATTAAACACTGGCTTGCGGGAGATGACTAATGCCTGAATCAGCGATAGAAGAGGTGAAGCCTGAAAAGGAGATTCCCTCATTGGATAAAGCCGCAATTTTACTGCTCTCTTTAGGTAAAGATACGGCGGCTAAAGTGTTAAAAGAGCTTAACCCTAGAGAGGTTCAGCAGGTTGGCTCTGCCATGACATCGGTAGAAAATGTTTCTCATTCTGATATTCATACCGTGATGCAAAGCTTTTTAGAGGAGTCAGGAGAAGATGCGCTAGGGATTGATCCAAGTGAGTATGCGCAATCTCTTATGGCAGATGCACTTGGTGATGGTGGAGGGCATCTAATGGATGCCGCCTTATTGGGCGATCAAGTGAAAGGGCTTGAAGCGCTTAAGTGGCAACACCCTTCGACTATTTCGAATATGTTACGTAATGAGCATCCACAAGTTGTAGCGATTGTTCTCTCCTATTTTGACTCAGATCAAGCGGCCGAAGTTTTAAGAGGGATTCCTGAGCGCTTTCAAGCAGAAGTGGTTTACCGAATTGCAACCTTAACCACGATTCAACCTAGAGCACTGTTCGATTTAAACAGTGTATTGGAAAATGCCTCCAGTGATGGAGAGGGCGGTAAATTAGCGACGATAGGGGGTGAAAAACGTGCGGCTGAAATTTTAAACTTGGTGGGCGGCGGGGTCGATACTCGTATTCTCGACGACATTGCGGCTGAGCACGAAGAGATTAGTAAAAATATTCAAGATAAAATGTTTGTCTTTGAAGATATTGCTGGTATTGATGATCGTGGTATTCAAACCATTGTGGCAGAAGTACCCAGTGACGTACTTATTGTTGCGCTTAAAGGGGCGGATAAAGACCTTAAAGAGAAGTTTTTGGGCAACTTATCCAAGCGTCAAGCCGATATTATGCGTGATGATTTAGAGACAGGGCCACCAGTCAAACTCAGTGCGGTAGAAGAAGCGCAGCGTGAAATTATTCTAACGGTAAGGCGTTTAGCGGATGAAGATAAAGTGATGATGCCAGGTGGTGCTGAGGAGTTCCTCTAGGTGGTTGATTCGAATACAGTGAAGGATGAGCTAGTTGATGAAAAGCAGGAGGCGCCTATTTTGACGCGTCTAGTCTCTTCGGATGGTCTTGCAAGTTCAAAAATAGAGGCTTGGCAGTTAAGTCAATTTGAGCAGTTTGATGCTTGTAAACCAGAAGTGGCTCCCGAAATTTCTGCAGAACTTTATCGACAAATACAGCAAAAAATAGAGCCAGAGCTTAAACAGCAGGCGGAATTATTAAAAAAAGAGGCCTATGATGTTGCTTATCAAAAGGGTTATCAAGAGGGCTTTGATGAAGGGTCTGAAAAAGGGCGTGTTGAAGCCAAAGAGCTTGCCTTGAAATCTCATGATGAAGCGTTGTCCACAACCGTAACGCAACTTGATGCGCTACTTTCCATATTTAAACAGCCTTATGCACAGCTTGAAACACAAGTATTATCAGAGTTGACAGATTTGGCTCTGCATATTGCGCATGAGGTGACTAAAAAAGAGGTTTCTGCACATAAAGAGTGGGTGCTTGAAGCGGTTCAAGAGGCGATTCAGGTCTTGCCTGATGAATCGAAAGCCTTTTTTATCGAGCTCTCTTTAGAGGATTTTGAGTTATTGCAGTCGTTAGAATCCCCCATGGTTGCGCAGTGGGATTTGAAGGTCAATAACACCTTAGAGCAAGGAACGTGCCTTGTAAAACAAGGAAACTCTTCCGTGCTAAATAGTTGGAAAGCTCGTTTTGATGAGGTGGCGAATCAATTGTTGACGCATACCTCCGCTTCTGCTCGCTCTTCTTAGGGAATGGTTATGGCTGATGCACACGATTTTAACCAGTTTCTGGTCTCCCGTCTTAAAACATTCCGTCACGCTTTAAATAAACCTGCACCACTTAATGTCGCGGGTCGTTTGGTTCGAATGGTTGGCATGACCTTAGAAGTGGTCGGTACATTTGCGCCCATTGGTTCTCGTTGTCAAATTTTAAATGGTAATAAATCACCTATTGAAGCCGAAGTGGTCGGGTTTCATGACGATCGACTGTTTTTAATGCCCATTGGCGATACGCATGGTTTGTCACCTAATGCTAAAGTGATCCCAGTAGAGGGGGGAATAAAAATTGGTGTGGGCAAGGGAATGCTTGGTCGAGTGGTGAATGGCGCAGGGCAGGCCTTAGATGGATTGGGTGAGATTGAGGTTGATCAGTATGTATCTTTGGCAGGTGAACGCATTAACCCACTGAATCGTCATCCGATTAATGAAGTGTTAGATGTCGGTATTAAGGCGATTAATGGATTATTAACCATTGGTCAAGGCCAGCGAGTGGGTTTAATGGCGGGTACCGGGGTTGGAAAAAGTGTTTTGCTGGGAATGATGACACGCTTTACCAGTGCCGATGTGGTGGTAGTAGGGCTGATTGGAGAGCGTGGTCGAGAGGTGAATGAGTTTGTAAGACATACCTTGGGTGAGGAAGGGTTAAAACGTGCGATTGTGGTTGCCACACCCGCGGATGATCCACCGCTGATGCGGTTGCATGGCGCCATGTTAGCGACCGCGATTGCGGAGTATTTTCGAGATCAAGGGGTCAATGTTTTACTGCTTATGGATTCGTTAACCCGCTTTGCACAAGCACAAAGAGAGATTGCACTGGCCGTAGGTGAGCCGCCTGCCAGTAAAGGATACCCCCCTTCGGTATTTGCAAAATTACCACAGTTGGTTGAAAGAGCTGGCAATGGGCAAGAGGGTGCAGGATCGATTACCGCGATTTACACCGTGTTAGCCGAGGGGGACGATCAGTCCGATCCCGTGGTGGATTCTGCACGAGGTGTGCTGGATGGTCATATTGTCCTCTCTAGAGAGATTGCGGACAGTGGACGCTATCCCGCGATTGATATTGAGTCGTCGGTCAGCCGAGTGATGGTTGATATTGTGTCTGATGACCAGCTTGAAAAAGCGCGAGCATTTAAAAAACTGTATTCGAGTTACCAACAAAACAAAGATTTAATTAGTGTGGGGGCGTATCGAAAAGGAGCCGATCCTTTGATTGATTTAGCCATCGCCAAACAACCGGACTTAACCGCGTTTTTATCACAAAAAATGTCCGAGGCTTTTTCAGTTGAAGATTCGATTTCAGCGTTAAATAATACGCTCTCAGCGCCTTCTTAAAAGTAACATTATGCAGTCAAGAATTAAGCGAATGCAAAAACTGGTTGAATTGGCAGAGATTGAATTAGACAAAGCCTCACAAACGCTTGCTGCGCTGCTTGAACAATATGAGCAAGAGAGGGAGCAGCTTAACTCTTTAGAAAATTATAGAAAAGAGTATTCTACGCTTTCGGTTAGTCAGTCGATTGTGACCACACCAATTCAGCTGCAAACGCGCCACTGTTTTGGCGATAAATTGCATCAAGCGGTTGAAGCGCAGACACAGCAAGTTGATCGGTTGGATGAGGTGGTTGAAAAAGCACGTGAAGCGTGGCAAGCGAAAAAAATAAGAAAGGAGTCACTGTCTGCATTGTTAATGAAGCTAAAGCAGGCACATCAATTTGAGTTGAATAAACAAGAGCAACGCATGTTGGATGAATTGGCGGCTCAGAAAGTGATAGCAAGTAGAGTAAGCAACTAAACGCTTAAAATTTTCCCCCCCCCTCTATTCTTATGACGAGTTATCGCACTCAATGATAAGTGGTATAGATATTGCTTTTTCGTGTTACAACGCGTTAATTTAAAAAATTCTGGGATGAATGTTTATGATGTTAACAAGCAAGATACCTCAAGCAGAGTCGTCTTTAGAAGCACTATCTTTAGCTTCGGGGGGGCAGGAAACATCTGAGAATAGGGTGTTTTCTGGACTATTTTCTTCTATGGTTGCGGCACAAGAAGAGGGGACGTTAGACCCTTTGAGCCAAGTAGAAGTACCTGTTAGCCGTGAAACGGCTTTAAACTTGGTGTCAGAATCAAGCACAGAAACACAGATACTGTTCTCAGCGAGTGATATTGTTAACGGAGTGGTGACACAGTTAGAGTCATCGAGTTCACCGCTGCTTAAAAGTGAATCGATCATTCGTCTTAATGCAAAAGTAGAAAGTGATGTTTTAAGCCTAGCGCAAGGGGAACTGAATCCTCCCAGTTTTTCAGCCGAACAGCCTATGTTGACTGAAAATTCAACGTTTATTTCAAACTCAGAATCGGCTATGAAAGATAGAGTCCCTCTTTCTGACGTGCCGCAACCTCTTTCAGTAATGGAACGTACAGAAGCCCCTTTAGTAGAGGTTGACTCATTAGATGAAATTTCTTCCCCCCCCCTTTCTACGCCTTGGATGCCAGATTCGGTGCGAATGGGAGAGGAAAGCCCGTCGTTGGGTGATTTAAATGTAAATCAACCAATAACTTATCAACCAAGTCAGACAATGGAATCAGAGACGCTTAATGTAAATGTTTATACAAATACAGATGGTTTAATGCAAGGAAAGCAGGGAGTTGAGTTATTAAATGTGAGTGTGGCGCAAGAGAGAGCGGCAGTGCAAGGTACTTCTTTTGCCCAAACAGGAAGTTTAGCTTTTAATTCAAATAGCCAAACTAGCAACTCCGTACTGAATCAAAGTACCACAAGCTGGGGAACGCAACTTGTTGAGGGGCAAGCCTCTCAGTCCGCTGGACAGCAAGGCCACTCTTTTGGTCAGTCTGGTCAACAGACCTCTGGGCAAGCGGCACAGCAACAAGCGATGATCTTTACTCAAGGAAGCCAGGAAAACAGGCAGCGTTCACTAGAACAACAGATGGCGATAAGAGCGATGGATGAGGCCACTGCGAAGTCAGAAGGCAAGGAGTTATTAGGGGGGGCAGAAATTGCCTCTTTGGATCGGAAAGGGAGTTTGCCGACTGGGTTACAAACAATTAATATTCCTCTTAAGCACCCACAATGGGGGCAAGCATTAGGGCAACGTATTGTTTTTATGTCCAATAATAGTTTACAGCAAGCACAGATCACCTTAAATCCACAAAGTTTAGGTCAAATTCAAGTGACACTACAGTTGGATAAAGACCAAAAAATGCACATCAGTTTGGCGGCACAAAATGGCATAACCCGAGAAAGTATGGAAAGTGCATTGCCTAAGCTTCGAGAGATGATGGAGCAAGCAGGAGTTCAGGTTGCATCGGTGGATGTGAGAGAACAAAAGCAGCATTTTTCAGAAAATGAATCCCGTCATGAAAAACATGAAAAAAACAGAATAGACAGCGCACTCGCTGAAGAGGGCTTGACTGAAGAGCCCCCTATGGCAACCGTTGGTTTAACCGATAATATTGTTGATTATTACGCTTAGGAGCACGAGATGAAAGATTTTAAACGAGTAGTAGGGGCTTTGCTCTCAATAGGTGTGTTTTTGGGTTCGTCTCCAGTCTTTGCCGATTCAGGATCAGGTGGTATTCCAGTGCTGGGTGCAATTTTGATTACCGTGTTGATTACCGGTATCGTTGTCGGGGCACTGGTCTATCTGTTTTTCTGTGGCAAGTCGAGTGCTTGTGAGCAAGGTGAGTTGATTGCAGAGCTGGAAAAGGTCATTCAGACAGAAGATTTTTCAACACACCTAAAATCGGACTCTACAGATCCTAAGCTACTCTTCACGTTGAATTCATTATTAGAGATGGCGGCAAATAAAATAACCGCACAGATGATTGAAACGTCTCAAGTTGAGTCAAAAGTGGCTGATTTTGAATCTCAAATTGAGGCGTTGAATGAAAGTTTGGCCGCCTGTTATGCACAGCAGCAACAAACCCCCGTCGTTGCTGAGCCGAGTTTCGATAATTCAGCATTGGTTGGTTTGTCTTCACAGCTTGAAGGCTTTGTAAATCAGGTAAATCAACACTCAATGGACGTCATTGATGTTAATAGTCAGGTGATTTCAGAGGTGAGCAGTTTAACAGGAGAGGTCTCGAATGCCTCTGGGGTGTTAAAAAAACTGGAAGCGGACAGTGGCAATATCGGAGCCGTGTTAGTGCTGATTCGAGATATTGCTGAACAAACCAATTTATTAGCGCTTAATGCGGCCATTGAAGCGGCACGTGCTGGTGAACATGGTCGGGGATTTGCCGTCGTGGCAGATGAAGTTCGTATTTTGGCAGGGAAGACGCAACAAGCAACCAAGGATATTCAAGGTATTATTGAAGAGTTACAGCAACATGCTAGAAATGCGGTACAGATGATGGAGGGTAGTCAGAACCGTGTTGCGCTAACGGAAGCGCAGGCAAATAAAGTCAATGAAGTATTAAACAGTATTGTTGAGAATGTTTCTGAGTTAAAATCAGCGCAAACGGAACTGTCGAGTGCGATTCAAAGTGCATGATATAAAAGCCGTCTGTTCTGCTAAGCGGTTACGAAAAGGGGTGAGTGAAAGATGAAAGCCATTATTGGTACACTGGTTGTTATCGGGACTTTATTGGGGGGGTATTTGCCTCACGGTGGATTTGCGATACTGGTTCAGCCATTGGAAGTACTTATTATTTGTGGTGGCGCGATCGGTGCTTACATTATTGCCAACCCTGGCTGGGTGGTGAAAGCGGGTGTAACGGATAGTTTAGCATTGGCAAAGCCAGATCCATATACTCAAGAACTCTATATGGAGTTGTTAGGCTTGATGTTTAAGATCTTTAATAAAGCGCGTCGAGAGGGATTGATGTCGATCGAAGCAGATGTTGAAGACCCGCACACCAGTGAGTTGTTTAACAGTGCGCCAAAAGTGGCGGCGAACCATCATGCACTTGATTTTATTTGTGATTATTTACGATTGATGATCAGTGGTGCCAGTAACCCTTACCAGCTTGAAGATTTAATGATTTTAGAGTTAGATGCGCACCACCATGAAGCGATGATGCCCAGTGCAGCGATTGGAAAAGTTGCAGAAGGATTGCCAGCGTTTGGTATTGTAGCGGCGGTATTGGGGATTATTGTTACCATGGGCTATCTGGATGCTGGACCAATGGAAATTGCACATCATATGTCGGTCGCATTAGTGGGAACGTTTTTAGGGATTTTATTTGCATATGGTTTTGTGGCACCGATCTCTGCAGATTTAGCAAATCGTGCCGAGGCTGAAAGTGCTTTTTTTAGTGTGATTAAAACCAGTCTGATGGCAAACTTGAATGGGTACGCACCTCAAGTCGCAATTGAATTTTCTCGTAAAGCGATTCCAAGTAAAGCGAGACCAACGTTTGCTGAAGTTGATGAGTTTTTACAGTCTCAAAAATAGTCCGTGTGATGCTTGAAAATAGTGCAGGGACTTAAAAAAGGGTTAAGTTACAATGAGTGATGATGAATCCATAATCATAAAGCGGCTTAATAAATGCCCGCATGTAGCTCATGGTGGGGCGTGGAAAATTGCCTTTGCTGATTTTATGACCGCTGCAATGGCCTTTTTCTTAATGCTATGGATTTTGGGAGGCGTGAATGATGAAGAGATGAAAGCGATGGCTGAGTTTTTTCGTGATCCAACCGTAATCGATGCCTCCCCTTCAACCTTGGTTGAATCCAAAGAAGCGGGGCAAACGGCCGATGCAATGATTGATATGGGCGGATTTAAAGATGCGCCAAAAAGTGCCGAGGATGGCGAGGGTGAGGGAGCAGGTAAAGCCCAAGAGATGGCTGATTTAGAAGCGATGAAAGCGGCATTGCAGCAAAAAATTAAAGAGAATTCTGAGTTGAGCCAGTTCAAAGATCAGTTGAAAATTGATATTACGCCGAACGGGTTACAGATACAGATTTTAGACGATCGAAAACGCCCTATGTTTGGTTCAGGAGTGGATCTGCCAAAAGAGTACGCAGCAAATTTATTAAGAGAGGTGGGGTCTGTCTTAGCATATTCGAATAATAAAATCAGTGTTGCAGGGCATACCGACTCCTCTGGTTATCATGCGAGTTCGGAATACACCAATTGGGAGCTTTCCGCAGACAGAGCAAATGCCGCTCGTAGACTTCTGTTAGAAGGCGGGGTTGATTCCGGTAAAATTGCTCAAGCCGTTGGAATGGCAGATACCGTCCCTTTCGACAAAGAAAATCCGTATAATCCAAGAAATAGAAGAATTAGCATTATTGTATTAAATAAAGAGGCTGAAGCGCGTTTAAAAAGTTTAAGCGATGCGCCACAGGTTGAAGATTTAAGTCAGCAAATGGACTTATTAGCGCACTAGGAAAAAGGGAAACGAAGGAAAAATTATGGCTGAAGAAGAAGTCGTTGAAGAAAAAAAGAAAGGTGGCAAGGGGTTAATTATTGCCTTAATTGTCTTAATCGTTCTACTATTGGTCGGTGTCGGTGCCTTGGCCTATTTGTTACTCGGTGCGAGTAGCGGAGACGAATCCAAATCTGATAATACTGAAGCACACGCACCAGCTGAGCACGGAGAGCCTGAAGAATTTAGCCATGCGAAAACCTACTCACCTAAATACAAACAATTTGAACCTCCTGGACCAGAAGCGGTTCCACTATATTTTGTAATGGATAAGTTTGTGGTGAACTTTAATGGCGAAGGGAAGGCTAAATTTTTGGCAGTCGATTTACAATTTTTATCGTACTATCCTCAAGTGGTTGGCCCTGATGGTGAGATGGAAAATTTACGCCCGATTTTAAAAAATGATATTCAACGGCTGCTTCGTAATCAAACGTTTACAACGTTAAACACCCCTGAAGGTCCCGATAAATTAAGGGCTGAAGTTCTTAAGGTGGTTCATAATGTGTTAGAGAAACATAATATTTATCCTGACTTAGTCGAAGATGTTTACATGACTCGTTTTGTGATGCAGTAAGGCATTGATATGGAAGATGTTTTAAGTCAAGATGAAGTCGATGCCCTATTAAAAGGAATGGGGGGCGGAGACATTGATTCTGAAGATGATGCGATCGATGAAACGGAAGCGAGATCTTACGACTTTACCAATCAAGAGCGCATTGTTCGAGGCCGTCTGCCAGCGTTAGATATTATTAATGAACGGTTTGCGAGAGGATTTCAAAGACACTTTAATGAGATGATCATGGCCAGTGTAGAGGTGACGGCTGGCGAAGTTAAAATCATTAAAATGATTGATTATTTACGCAATCTATTTGTACCCACCAGTTTAAATATTTATCGTATTGACCCTTTAAACGGGGTGGCACTGTTTATTTTAGACTCAAAGCTTATTTTTACTGCGGTGGATATTTATTTTGGCGGAACAGGTTTGTTGCCCTTTAAAATAGAGGGAAGAGAGTACACTCCGGTTGAAATGAGTATGGTGCGTAGTATTTTAGATATTACGACGGAAAACCTAGCAAAAGCTTGGGGGCCTGTGATGGATATCGATATTGAGTATATGCACTCTGAGATGAATCCGAAGTTTGCTGGGATTGTTGATCCAACCGATATGATCGTGGTGAGTCAGATTAATGTGCGTTTTGAAGGGGTGGAAGGGCGCGTTGATATTGTTATGCCTTATGCTATGTTAGAGCCCGTTAGAGATAAGCTCGAAGAGGGTGTACAAAACCTACAGGGCGAGAGCGATAATCGTTGGTCAAGAACACTTAAGGAAGAAGCGAAAAATATTGAAATTGATTTGAGTGTCAACCTAACGGAATTACAGATGAGTATGGATGACCTGATGAAAATGGAAAAAGGCGATATTATTCCATTGGAAATGCCAAAACAGGTCACCATTAAAGCAGAAGGGATTGCCATTATGCGTGGCGCACTCGGCGAAAGTAATCAGAAAAAGGCGGTAAAAGTGAATCAGATTTTACACCACCCAGCTTATCAAGAGCGAACCGTAGACAATGCAAAGGAATGGTACAATGAGTGAAAATGAGGATTTAAGTGCGTGGGGGGATGCGTTAGCAGAACAGGCGGACTCTGAAGGTGAAGACGCTTCAGCAGAAGATCCTTGGGGAGATGCACTCTCTGAACAAGCAGATGCTGAAGCCGCTGTAGAGCCTGATGATGTCAGTTCTGCGGCATTTGACCAACTGAGCTCAGAGCGTGGCGATGGTAAAAACAAAGTGGATTTGGATGTTCTGCTTGATATTCCCGTAACGTTACAGCTTGAGATAGGGCGAGCGAAAGTGTCTATTCGAAACCTGCTCTCTTATACTCAGGGGTCGGTGGTTGAAATGGATCGTTTAGCGGGAGAGCCGTTAGACCTATTAGTGAATGGCACCTTAATCGCGCATGGAGAAGTGGTGGTTATTAATGATAAGTTTGGGGTTCGATTAACGGACGTTGTGAGCCCTCAAGACCGAATAAAGAAATTAAAGTAATGCTGAAGTCCACTTTTATTGTAGGCATTTTATTAAGTACGACCTTTTTTATGAACTCAGTGGCACTGGCTGAAACCACCGTGGCGATTGGCGATTCAGTCACCCGTCCCAGTGAATATTTTGGTCAGATTATGCTCTCTCTGGTTTTGGTCTTACTGATTATTTTTTTAGCCGCTTGGATCTTACGCCGTTATAGTCGCTTTCCAGGCGTGGCCGATGGTAACTTGAAAGTGATTGGTGCGCTATCGGTTGGTCAGAGAGAGCGTATTCTGTTGTTACAGGTCGGACAAGAGCAAATTGTTGTGGGCGTGACCTCCAGTAAAATAACCACACTGCACCAACTTGAAGAACCCGTTCAAGTAAAGGATAATGCTCCCATGAGCAGTCAGTTTTCGAAACGACTGCAAGACGCTTTAAAATCTAGGAAACCCTAAAACTCATCGTGCAGATTCTTAAAACGGCTTTTTTTCTACTTCTCGCTTTTTTCCCTATTTTCTCGTGGGCGATGCCCGGTATTCCCGCATTTACGGTAGAAACCGATGCCTCTGGTACGCAAGACTATACCCTAACCATGCAGATATTGTTGCTGATGACAGGGCTTACCTTGTTACCGGCCGCACTGATTGCGACCACCTCTTTTTTAAGAATCGTTATTGTACTTGCTCTGCTAAGGCAAGCACTCGGTACGATGCAAACCCCTTCAAACCAAGTACTTATTGGGCTTGCCTTATTCTTAACCCTTTTTATTATGGGACCGGTACTCGATAAGATTTATGATGAGGCCGTCAGCCCTTATTTAGAAGAGCAAATTCAGTTTAAAGAAGCGGTAGAGCGTGGCTCAAAACCGATGCACCAGTTTATGTTGCAACAAACACGAGAAGATGACTTAGGTATGTTTGCTGAAATGGCGGACATTACTTTGTCCGATCCACAGGCCGTTCCCTTTAAAGTTTTGATTCCAGCCTTTATGGTCAGTGAACTTAAAACGGCGTTTCAAATTGGCTTTATGATCTTTATCCCATTTTTAATTATTGATTTGGTGGTTGCCAGTCTGTTGATGGCCATGGGAATGATGATGCTCTCGCCCATGATTATCTCTTTGCCCTTTAAACTCATGCTATTTGTGTTAATTGATGGCTGGGTATTGGTCACTGGTACCTTAGCCAATAGCTTTGTTGTCCCCGGAGGTATCTAATGCAACAAGAGTTTGTGTTAACACTCGGTCAAAGAATGTTAGAGATGGTGGCGATGATGTCCGCTCCCTTATTAATTCCTGCGCTATTGGTCGGTTTATTGGTCGGAATGTTTCAAGCGGCGACTCAAATTAATGAGATGACCTTGAGTTTTATTCCTAAACTCATGATTGTTGGGGTGGCTTTGGTGGTTGCAGGGCCGTGGATGTTAACGACATTAATCTCTTTTACACGCGAGTTGTATTTAAATATCCCAGCAATGATTGGATAGTTGAATGACTTTTAGCTATCCAGAATTCTTACAGCTGGTTGGTTTATACTTTTACCCCTTTGTGCGCATTAGCGCCATGTTTATGATCGTACCGCTTTTCTCTTATCGTTCTATTCCAGCACGTTTTAAGTTGATTTTTACCGTCTTTGTAACACTCGCCGTAGCCCCCTCATTATCGCTTCCTCCTCCAGTAGACCCTTTTACGTGGAAAGGGATTCTGTTTATCTCGCAACAAATATTAATTGGTCTTGCGATGGGATTAATATTTTTAGTGGTTTTTCAGGCGTTCGTTATGGCAGGGCACATGATTGCGATGGCAATGGGGTTAGCATTTGCATCCATGGTAGACCCCGGTTCGGGGTCTCAGGCACCAATTGTCTCGCAATATTTCTCGATTATCGTGACCCTGTTATTTTTGGCGTTAAATGGTCATTTATTAGTGATTCAGGTGGTGGTTGATAGTTTTGAGTATTTACCGATTGGTATTGAGTTTTTGAATCGAGAGAGCTTGCGGTTAATTTTTGAGTTTGGCAGTTATATCTTTTTAGCGGGCGTGCTCATCTCTCTACCTGCTGTGACGGCACTGTTACTGGTTAACATTGCCTTTGGTGTGGTAACGCGAGCGGCGCCGGCATTGAATATTTTTGCCGTAGGTTTTCCGATTACGCTATTAGCGGGTTTGGTTTTATTATCACTCATTACCCCTTTAATGTTGCCACACCTACAAGAGCTGATTGGGCATGCGTTAGATACGGTCAGTCGACTGAGTTTAACGGGAGCATAAGGTTATGGCTGAAAATGCAGACGGCTCCGAAAAGTCCGAAGAACCCACCGAGAAGAAATTACGAGAGTCGAGAGACAAAGGGCAGATACCTCGCTCTAGAGAGCTAACCACGCTATTAGTAACCCTTTCAGCAGCACTGTTTCTGTTGTTTTATGGCGCTCAGATGATTGAAGATTTTGAGGTCATTATGATCAAAGGGCTGAGTTTTGATCGCTCTGTTGCATTTGATACGTTAAAGCTATTTGACTTGATTGGTGCCTTGGCGGAAACCGCCTTCTTCTTACTTTTACCCTTTTTACTCGTTATGACATTTGTGGCGTTAGTGGCACCGGTATTATTGGGGGGCTGGTCATTTAGTGTCAAAGCCATGTCACCTAAAATGAGTAAATTAAATCCTATTTCCGGCCTTAAACGTATGTTTTCAACAAAGGCGCTATTGGAGCTGTTTAAAGCGTTTGCTAAATTTACGTTGGTCTTATCTATGGCGGTGTTTTTTATCTATACCACGTTTGGTGAAATTTTAGCATTGGGTGTTGAGCCATTAAGATCGGCTTTAGGTCATGCGGGTAGTTTGATTGTGGAAGCATTTATTTTTGTTAGCCTGTCTTTGTTGATTGTTGCCGCCATTGATGTGCCTTTTCAGCTTTGGGATCACAACCGTCAACTGTTAATGACCAAACAAGAGGTGAAAGAGGAGCATAAGCAGCAAGAGGGTAATCCAGAAGTGAAAGGGCGAATTCGACAGGTTCAACGGGAGATGTCGCAACGTAGAATGATGGAAAAAGTTCCCGATGCCGATGTGATTATCACCAACCCAACGCACTTTGCCATTGCATTAAAATACGATACCGAAACGATGCGAGAACCGATTATATTGGCGATGGGAGTAGACTTTATGGCGGCGCAAATTCGAACCGTGGCGACGGAAAAAAATATTGCAATTATAGAAGCCCCGCCACTGGCGCGTGCTTTATACTATAATGCTGAGATTGATCAACCCATTCCGTATGATTTGTTTAAAGCGGTAGCCTCTATTTTAGCCTATGTGTATCAGTTAAAAGAGCATGGCAAGGCTGAACAAGTAAATTTTGCAGAGCTGCCAATTCCTGACAATATGAAAACTGATATAGAGTAAATTAAGCAACGCATGGACTTTAAACAACTGTTTATTAAACTAAAAAATGCGCTACAGAGTGGTTTGGGTATTCCCATTGCGGTGCTCGCCTTGCTTGGTATGGTTACGATCCCCATGCCGCCTTTCTTGTTGGATATTTTCTTTACCTTTAATATCGCACTCTCTTTGGTTGTTCTGGCGTTAACCCTATATGCCAAACGGCCGCTCGATTTTGCGATTTTTCCAACCATAATTTTATTAGCCACCCTGTTTCGTCTCTCGCTTAATATTGCGTCTACCCGAGTGATTTTACTGGAAGGGCATAATGGTGGCGCGGCGGCCGGTCACGTAATTGAGGCGTTTGGTGAGTTTGTTATTGGGGGTAATTTAGCTGTTGGTTTGGTTATTTTTGCGATTTTAGTGGTGATTAACTTTGTTGTGATCACCAAAGGAGCGGGGCGCGTAGCAGAAGTAAGTGCGCGTTTTACATTAGACTCTATGCCTGGTAAACAGATGGCGATTGATGCCGATTTGAATGCGGGCTTAATTACACAAGAAGAAGCACAAGTTCGGCGCTCTGATATTGCGATGGAAGCCGAGTTTTATGGTTCGATGGATGGAGCGAGTAAGTTTGTAAGAGGGGATGCCATTGCGGGTATTTTAATTCTCTTTATTAACTTGATTGGAGGGCTGGCAATTGGAATGGTACAGCATGGGCTTCCATTTACGGAGGCGGGAGAGGTTTATACCATTCTTACCTTAGGTGACGGGCTGGTTGCCCAAATACCTGCACTGCTTCTCTCAACAGCAACGGCCATTATTGTCACGCGTGTCACCGGTGCCGATAGAAAAGATATGAACCAGCAGATGCAGGAACAGATGTTTGCAACACCGCAAGCACTGGGAACGGCAGCTGGTATTATTGGTGTGATGGGGCTGATTCCTGGGATGCCAAGCTTTGCTTTTTTGACCTTTGCGGGCATTGCAGGAGGCGGGGCTTATTTGATCTATCGACGGCAAAAAGAGACCTCTGATGCTGATATTGATTTAGCGGCGATTGAGACCGAAGAAGAGGTAAAGCCAGCCGATTTAAGCTGGGATGATGTTCAAAATGTTGATGTGTTAGGGTTGGAAGTTGGTTATCGTTTGATTCCAATGGTGGATCAGGCGCAAAATGGTCAGTTATTAGACCGAGTGAAAGGGGTGCGCCGTAAGGTCTCTCAAGAGTTAGGGTTTTTAGTCCCTCCTGTTCATATTCGTGATAATTTAGACTTAAAACCGAATCAGTATCGTATTATGTTAATGGGGGTTCCTTTAGGCTCAGGTGAGGTCTTTCCTGATAAAGAGTTAGCAATTAATCCTGGACAAGTGTTTGGAGAGATTGCGGGTATTGCCACCAAAGATCCAACATTCGGTTTGGATGCGGTTTGGATTAACCCGAGTGATCAAGATCAAGCGCAGGCATTGGGCTATACGGTGGTCGATGCAAGTACTGTGGTGGCAACGCATATTAGTCAGGTTATTCAAGACTATGCATACGATCTATTTGGACATGATGAAGCACAGCAGTTGCTGGATAAATTAAAACAAAGTTCGCCTAAGTTGGTTGAAGAGTTGGTGCCAGATAAACTCTCTTTAGCGGTTGTGGTGCGAGTATTACAAAACTTGTTACGTGAAAAAGTTCCGATTAAGGACATGCGAACGATTTTAGAGGCGTTAACTGAAAAAGCCACGACCACAAAAGATCCAAATGAGTTAACGATGTTTGTTCGAACCGCCTTAGGGCGAGCCATTGTGCAAAATATTGTTGGCAATGAGGATGAGTTGAAAGTTATTACCTTGGAGCCTAGTTTGGAACAAATTTTGCTACAAGCAACGCAAGGTGCACCAGACGGGCAGTTGGCGATTGAACCTGGGCTAGCAGAAAGATTGCACACGACATTAAAAGAGGAGTCTCAAAAATTAGAGGCGACAGGGCAGTCTCCTGTGTTATTAGTGGCGCCACAGATACGTGCACAATTAGCAAGGCTGTTTAAATATAGTCTTCCTGAGTTGTTTATTTTGGCGTATTCAGAGGTGCCAGAAAACCGACAGATTAGTGTGGTCGCGAATGTAGGGCAAGGGGGCTAAGTTGAAAATAAAACGTTATTTTGCACCCTCCATGCGTTTAGCCATGAACTTAGTTCGTGAGGAGCACGGTGACGATGCTGTGATATTGTCCTCTAAAGATGTGGAAGGGGGGGTGGAGATTGTTGCCGCTTTAGACCCAGAAGCGGTGTACTATCAAGAGACGCAAGAGCGTCCTCCGACAACGGCAAGAAGCTCTTATCAAAGTCCAGAACACGCTGCGCCATCCCCAGTAGGGGGGGGAGAAAATAATCAAGCCTTAGCTGGAATGGCTGCAGAGATACAAGCAGTGAAAGCGATGCTTGAAAATCAGTTGTCTGGTTTGGCTTGGGGGCATGAAGAGCAGCATGACCCTCATAAAGTAGAGCTGATTAAAAAACTATTGCAACTGGGGATTGGTTGGAATCTGAGCCAAAAACTGGTACAACGTATTGATGCAAAAAGTCACCAGGCATGGACGACAATTTTGGCCAATATGGAACGCGATATTCTCGTTGAAGAACGTGATATGATTGAGCGAGGTGGCATTATTGCCCTAGTGGGGCCTACGGGCGTGGGTAAAACCACTACCATTGCAAAAATTGCCAGCCGTTTTGTGATGCGAAACGCCCCGCAAGAGCTTGCATTAATCACCACAGATTGTTATAAAATTGGGGCTCAAGCACAGCTAAAAACATTTGCTGATTTAATTAATGTTCCGGTGCATGTAGCCGCCACGCAAGGGGAGCTTTATGCCCTATTAGCCTCGTTAGGACATAAGAAAATGGTGTTAATTGATACCGCAGGAATGAGTCAAAGAGACTTGCAACTGTCACAGCAATTAACCTCAGGGCATGAAGGCGCAACCAATGTACGTAATTATTTAGTCATGTCTGCTGCAACACAACTTAACGTTATGAGTGATATTGTGGACTCATTTGGTCGAATCGTGTTAAAGGGTTGTATTTTAACCAAAGTAGATGAAGCGTTGCAGTTAGGCAATATATTAACCCTATTAATTGAAGCACAACTTCCCATTGCATTGTTATCTAGTGGGCAACGAGTACCAGAGGATTTAGAAGTGGTAAGAAGTAGAGAGCTGATTGACCGAGCCATTGTGTTAGGACATCAAAACAAGCGTTCTTCTCAAGATGAACAAGCCTTCCGTATGGGAATGGGAAAGGAGGTCACGGATGCTCAATGATCAAGCTTCGGGTTTGCGAGCCATGCAGTCAAACCATGCCACAACACGCTCAGGTTCGAGCGCGCCAGTGAGAGTGATTGCGGTCGCCAGTGGAAAGGGCGGGGTAGGTAAAACCAACATTTCTGTGAACTTAGGTGTTTCACTCAGTAAAATGGGAAATCGAGTGTTACTCATGGATGCCGACATGGGGCTTGCCAATGTTGATATTATGTTAGGGTTACAAACCAAATATAATCTATTGCATGTACTTGAAGGTGAAAAAAACCTTGAAGAGGTGATTGTTGAAGGGCCGGCTGGCCTAAAAATTATTCCCGCCGCTTCGGGTGTAAGTAGAATGGCACAATTGACGGCCATGGAAAACGCTGGAATAATTAACGCGTTTTCAGCGTTAAGCGATCAACTGGATATTTTAATTGTGGATACTGCGGCTGGCATTGCGGATAGTGTGGTGAGTTTTTGTCGAGCCGCACAAGAGGTCGTGGTGGTGGTCACCGATGAGCCAGCCTCCATTACCGATGCCTATGCACTTATTAAAGTATTGAGTCGAGATCATCAGTTAACCCGTTTTAGACTGTTAGCGAATCAAAGTCGCTCTGCGTCACATGGTCGGCAACTTTATGAAAAACTCGCTAAGGTTTGTGAGCAATTTTTAGACGTAAGTTTAGACTATTTTGGCTCCATTCCATTTGATCATGATTTACGTGATGCCGTGCAGAAACAGATTCCTGTTACGGTCTATAAACCACACAGTGAATCGGCTCAAGCATTTAGAGAGATCGCACGAAAGGTTGAAAAATGGCCAGTTCCGAAAGGCGCAACGGGGTATTTACAGTTTTTTGTTGAAAATTTATTTCAATCAGGGCATTAGAAGTCTATGACGGGAACCACTGCATACGAAGATGTTCAAAAACAAGCCTCTAATGAACTATTGGAGCTGGAGCAGTACCTGCCGTTGGTTAAGCGGATTGCCTATCATCTAAAAGGGCGTTTGCCAGACAGCGTCTTTGTGGATGATCTTATTCAGTCAGGTATTGTTGGCTTAATTGAAGCGATGCAAAAATTTAATGCCAATCAAGGTGCCAGTTTTGAAACCTATGCCGGAATTCGAATTCGAGGCTCCATGTTAGATGAAATTCGCAAAGGAGACTGGACGCCACGTTCCGTGTATCGAAAATCGAGAGCCGTCAGTGAAGCGATTAATCAAGTGGAATCTAAGCTAGGGAGAGAGGCGCGTGATGAAGAGATCGCCACCCAAATGGAGGTTTCGATTGAGGAGTATCACCATATTTTACAAGACACCAATTCGGTTCATCTGCTCTCAATCGATCAACCCGATCACGATGAGCTGGCAGAAGACCGAATGGTGAGTAATCTTGCCACCCCATTTACAGAGTTAATGGAATCCGGTTTTCAAGAGGCTTTGGTGAGTGAAATATCGAGTTTACCTGAAAAAGAAAAGCTGGTAATGTCTCTCTATTACGATGAAGAGTTAAATTTAAAAGAAATTGGTCAAGTGTTGTCCGTGAGTGAATCTCGAGTCAGTCAAATTCACAGTCAAGCCATTAAGCGAATTAGGTCGCGTATGGCCGATTGGATAAAGTAGTTTAGGGAATAAAAAAATGCAAATGAACAGAGATATGAATATTTTAGTGGTAGATGATTTCTCTACCATGAGACGAATTGTGAAAAACCTACTGAAAGAGTTAGGGTTTCACAAGTTTGATGAAGCCGATGATGGCGCAACAGCCTGGCCAATGGTACAGACAGGTAAATACGACTTTATTGTCAGTGATTGGAATATGCCCGATATGACAGGGCTAGACCTGTTAAAACATGTTCGAGCCGATGCGAACTTGCAAAATACACCATTTTTGTTAATCACTGCAGAAGCGAAGCGCAGCCAGATTTTAGAGGCCGCGCAAGCGGGTGTGGATGGTTATATTGTAAAGCCTTTTACGGCCGCTACACTCAATGCCAAAATACATAAAATATTTGAACGCGTTGCCGAAAGAGAAAATGCAAAATAGGTCATCATGGTATAAAAAATTGTGATTAGTCTTGATGAAAACCCTATACGATAATGGATGTCGTATAGGGTTTTTTTATAGGAAAAAAGGAGTTGTCATTCATGACGTGTAGTACCCAAATTGATATTGAAGTTGTTCAAGCACTGTTAACCGCACTGCAAGAGGATAATCAAGAACAAGCGGTTGAACTATTAGATAACTTAACCCAGTTAAGAGAGTCCGAGCTCTATCAACGTTTAAGTGGTTTAACCAATAATTTACACGATACATTAGATGAGTTGGTGGATAATCAACTGTTACTACAGACCAAGCATGACATTCCGGATGTGGCCGAGCGCCTAGAGTATGTACTCTCTTCGACTGAAGAAGGCTGTGCGAAAACCTTGGCATCTACCGAAAAAGCGATGGATTTAAGTGAGTCCATTGGTGAGCTTATTCAAGGCTCGTTAAACGATGAAAAGCAGAAACTAATACAAGACTTACTGAGTGAATTAAATACCGAGTTAACCAATATCTTATTGGCACAATCTTTTCAAGATCTAACTGGGCAAGTATTAAACCGAGTGGCGTTAACCATCTCCTCGCTTGAGCAAAGTTTAATTCAATTGATTTCAGAGTCTCGTCATGACTATGATGCCATTCCTGACCGAACGGAGAGTGAACAAAAATCCGCTGAAATGAAAGGTATTGGTCCTAATGTGACACAAAAATCAAAACAAGACTCTATTGATAGTCAGAGTGATGTAGATGACTTATTGGGGGAGCTTGGTATCTAGTCTCTTTTAGGATGAACCTCAAGCTACTTGGAAACAGAGGAAAGGGGTAAGGTGGCATAATAATTGCTTTTATTTTTAATAGGTTAAGCAATAATAATTGAGTGGAGTAAATGCTGTGGATGAAGAGATTTTACAAGACTTTTTAGTCGAAGCGGCAGATTTAGTTGAACAGTTAAATGAACAGCTAGCAGATCTTGAAAACTCTCCAACCGACAGTGATCTATTAAATGCGGTGTTTAGAGGGTTTCATACCATTAAAGGGGGGGCAGGATTTCTTGCCATTACCCCATTAATTGAAGTTTGTCATCGTGCTGAAAATGTTTTTGATAAAATTCGTAATGGCGATGTAGACTACGATGCTTCAGCTGCTGAGGTGATTTTGCGTGCCTTTGATGTCATCAGTGACATTTTAGAGCAGTTAAATGATGGCGAGCGCGAATTTGCTGAAAATGATCCAGAGCTACTGGCCGAGTTAGATGCCTTAACAGGAAAAGCGCAAGTGCCTGTTGAAGCCCCTTCCGATGAGACTTCACCGACGAGTGAGCCTGTTTTGACCTTACCAGAAGGGGTTGATCCTGATGGCGATATGTCAGATGAAGAGTTTGAAGCGTTATTGAATCAACGAGATGGCGCATCGAATACGAATGGCCCTGCAACATTAACGCTTCCCGAAGGGGTTGATCCCGATGGCGACATGTCAGATGAAGAGTTTGAAGCGTTATTGAATCAACGAGATGGTGCATCGAATGCGAGTAGCTCAGTAACATTAACGCTTCCCGAGGGCGTTGATCCCGATGGTGAGATGTCAGATGAAGAGTTTGAAGCCTTACTCAATCAACGAGATACTCAAACGTCCCCCCCTAAAGTTAAAAAATCAGTAGAGATGTCGTCCGTTTCTACACCAAAACCAACATCAACTCCCAAGCCCGCCCCACAGCCCAAAGCAAAAAAAATAGCAACGGCCAATAAAGCCAAGCCAGCGGCTAAAAATAGTACTGAATCAACAGTTCGAGTCGACACTAAGCGATTAGATGACATTATGAACTTAGTGGGGGAACTGGTCTTAGTTCGAAATCGTCTGTTGACCTTAAAGGGAAAAAACAGCAATCGAGAAGATATTGCCAATGCGGTGGCAAATTTAGACCATGTCACAACCGACTTACAAGCTTCGGTATTAAAAACTCGAATGCAACCCGTTAAGAAAGTGTTTGGACGCTTTCCACGAGTGGTACGTGATCTCGCCAGAAAACTAGGCAAAGACATTATCTTAGAGTTAAAGGGTGAAGAGACCGATTTAGATAAAAACCTAGTGGAGGCTTTAGCAGATCCATTGGTTCATTTGGTTCGAAATTCCGTCGATCATGGGGTTGAAATGCCCGATGTACGTGTTGCTGCGGGCAAGCCTAAAACAGGTACCGTAGTGCTTGCCGCACAACAAGAGGGCGATCATATTCTGCTCTCCATTACCGATGATGGTAAGGGAATGGATCCAGATGTCTTGCGTCAAAAAGCCGTTGAAAAAGGCATGATGGATGAACAGATGGCGAGCCAACTTGATGATAAATCCGCGTTTGAGTTGATTTTATCCGCAGGGTTTTCAACCGCCGATCAAGTAAGTGATATTTCAGGGCGTGGCGTTGGTATGGATGTGGTAAAAAACATGATTACCAAACTGAATGGTAGCATTGATATTCATTCCGTATTAGGCGAAGGCACTAAAATAAGCATTCGAGTGCCACTTACGCTTGCGATCTTGCCCACGTTAATGGTTGGTTTTAATGAAGATAGCTATGCCATTCCACTGACCAGCGTACAAGAAATTTTTGATTTTAATCCTGAAAAAACCAATAAAATTGACGGACAGATGATGGTGCGTTTAAGAGAGGAGAGTATTCCGCTTTACTTCTTAAACGAATGGTTAGCTGCCGATAAGCCCAAAGATAACTATCGAGGCGATAAGGTCGTGATTGTTTCCGTGGGAAATCAACGAGCAGGGCTGGTTGTAAGTCAAGTTAATGGTCAAGAAGAAGTCGTGATTAAACCACTTGGCGTGATGCTAAAATCAGCATTAGGCTACGCAGGTGCTACCATTACAGGGAACGGTAGCATTGCTTTGATTTTAGATCTTCAAGGCGTGGTAAAACGCTTTCAATGATTGTGTACTAGAAGGATGATATAAATGGACGTAGCAAATGAAATGCCTTCTTTTGGCAATGATATGGAAATAGAGGACTATAACGATGAGCCCGCTTATTTAGGTCCCAGTACGCGCTGTGTGCTTTTTACATTAGAAAACGAAGTGTACGGTATTCAAGTCCAAAAAATACGAGAAGTTTTAAGAGTGGGTACGATTCGTCAAGTGGCGGGAGCAAACTACGGGGTACTTGGTGTAATTAATGTTCGAGGCGTTATCGTCACTGTGGTGGACTCTCGCGTCATGTTTAATATGCCCACTCGAGAAGTGGACGACCTCTCCCGAATTATTATTGTTGAACTGGATGAAGAACGCACCGTCGGCATCATGGTCGATTTTGTAAAAGAGGTAAAAGATATTCCAGACGATAAAATAGAGTCGCTTTCAGGCTCTAAAGAAAATGCTTCGCGTTACATTCAAGGGGTTGCACATTTTCAAGATAATGTGATTATTTTAATTGATGTTGACAACATGTTTATGGGCGTTGAATAACACTTATTCCCCCCCAAAAAAACATCCATCCATACTTGTCAGCATTAACGGTTGAAATAAATTTGCTTAAATCATCGACCTTAAACTCATGTTCATGCCATGTAAGATCTGATTTCAAAAACTTCAGCACTTTCAGCAACCAACTTAAGTCCTAAATGCACTCCAAAACTCTTGATTTCATAGAAACTTAAAAGTAGACGACGAACCTATGGGGTGCACGGGTAATGATGGAAAAATGGTATTTAGATTTGAAAAAAAATCATGATATGAACTGTCATCAACATACAACGGACGAACATAAACTACGCCCAAATATTTACAGGTTTGGATAAGATAGGGGGGGAATTTAAAAACCCAAAATTCTACAAAGTCCGAGTAATCTCCCGAGTCCCTTCTAACGCCTTAATCGCCTCATTCGCGCGCATAAACAGGGTTTGACTGTCCTCTTCGCTGTCGCGTAGTTCGGTGATGCCTGCGTGGCTGGTGAGGCAGGTGGTTATGTTGTCTTCGAGTTTGATGGTTTGGGCGGCGATGGTCTCTTGCGCCAGTTTGGCGATTCGGAAGGCATCTACTGCTTTGACTTCGGGCAGGACAATCATGAATTGATCGCAACTTAATCGACCGATGTAACCTAAATCGTTCACCACGTTTTTAATGGCGTGCGCGGTGGATAAAATGGCTTTATCGCCCGCTTCGTGTCCGTAGGCATCGGTGATGCGTTTGAAGCAGTCTAGGTTGATTTTGATGAGTGACAAGGCTTGGTTATTTAACCGTGCCTTATTGAGCTCTTCGTCTACTAAACCCAGAAAAAAATCTCGATTGTAAAGATCGGTGAGCGGGTCTTTGGAGGAGAGGTGTTCGATCTGCTCCTCCATGTGTTTGCGACTGCTGATATTGATGGCGAGCCAGATAACGGCAGGTTGGTCGTAAGTACCTTCTTTGATTGGGTACACCCGTGCTTCATACCATTGTCCGCCTTTGGGGCCTTCGATGACGCCATCAATTTCGTTATTGGCGAGTTGGTATTCAATCTCTTGCAGGCGGTTGGCTTCAATGGCGCGTTGCACCACTTTTAAGAAGCGATCCGCCATCCCTTTGGGCAAAACATCATGATAATTTTTGCCTAATAAACTGGAGCCATCGGCATACAAACTGCGCTCTTGTCCGCCAATGATATCAAGGTAAGTGCCATCTTGACCCATTACAAAAATAGGGTCAGGCATGGCATTGGCGATGGCTTCTAAATGCGATAAACTGGCGTGGGTTTCGGTCGTCGTGTCGCTCATGGGTTAGCCCTTTGAAATTGGTTTGTACTTAATACGATGTGGTTGTGCGGCATCGGCACCTTTACGGCGTTTTAAGTCCGCTTCGTAGTCTGAGAAATTCCCTTCAAACCACTCAACGTGCGAGTCACCTTCAAACGCGAGCATGTGGGTGGCGATGCGATCTAAGAACCAGCGATCATGGGAGATCACTACGGCACAGCCTGCAAATTCCAATAGTGCCTCTTCAAGGGCGCGTAAAGTTTCCACGTCTAAATCATTGGTCGGCTCATCCAGTAGTAGTAAGTTTCCGCCACTTCTCAGAGTTTTGGCGAGGTGAACACGATTGCGCTCTCCCCCTGAAAGAGTACCAATTTTTTTTTGTTGATCGCCACCTCTAAAGTTAAAGCGGCTGCAATAGGCGCGGGAGTTGACTTCGATGTTGCCCACCATAAAATTTTCATCCCCCCCTGATATTTCTTGCCATACAGTATTGTCGTCATTAAGCGAGTCGCGGCTTTGGTCAACAAACGAGAGCTGTACGGTTTCACCAAACTCAATGGTGCCTGAATCGGGTTGTTCTTGCCCAGTGAACATTTTAAATAGGGTCGATTTACCTGCACCGTTGGCACCCACGATACCGACAATTCCCCCTTGTGGTAGTCTAAAAGAGAGGTCGTCAATCAGCAAGCGATCGCCAAAGCTTTTGGAAAGGTTGTTGACCTCAAGAACTTTTTGCCCAAGGCGTTCAGCAACGGGAATAAAAATCTCATTGGTTTCGTTCCGTTTTTGGTGCTCAACACTGCTGAGTTCATCAAAGCGTGCCATACGAGCTTTGGATTTTGCGTGTCGACCTTTGGCGTTGGAGCGTACCCACTCCAGCTCACTTTGAATCGTTTTCATTCGTGCCGCTTCGGACTTAGACTCTTGTTGCAGACGCTTTTCTTTTTGCTCTAACCAAGAGGAGTAGTTGCCTTCGTAGGGAATTCCTTCGCCACGATCCAGCTCTAAAATCCACTGAGCGGCGTTGTCTAAGAAGTAACGATCATGGGTGATGGCGACCACGGTACCTGTAAAGTCGAGTAAAAAGCGTTCTAGCCAAGCGATGGATTCGGCATCCAAATGGTTGGTTGGCTCATCCAATAACAGCATGTCGGGCTTTTCGAGTAGCAGTTTACACAGAGCCACACGACGACGTTCACCACCAGAAAGTTTACTCACATCGGCATCCCAAGGGGGAAGTCGTAATGCATCGGCGGCAATGTCTAAGGTACGTTCAATGTTGTGACCATCTTTGGCTTGAATGATGTCTTCGATTTCAGCCTGTTTTTTAGCCAGCGCATCAAAATCCGCATCGGGTTCGGCGTAAGCGGCATAGACAGCATCCAGTTCTGCCAGCGCATTGGTAACTTCAGACACCGCTTCTTCAATATTGCCACGCACATCTTTGCTCTCATCCAACTGAGGCTCTTGGGCAAGATAGCCAATTTTAATCCCTGGTTGTGGACGTGCTTCACCAATAATATCAGTGTCTAACCCCGCCATAATTTTTAATAGGGTTGATTTACCTGAACCATTTAAGCCTAACACCCCAATTTTTGCCCCCGGAAAAAACGAGAGGGAGATGTCTTTTAAAATTTGACGATTGGGTGGAACCACTTTTCCAACGCGGTTCATGGTGTAAACAAACTGAGCCATGTAAATTTTCCTATTTTTTTGAAAAATAGAGACCTTTGCACGAGAGGGGCGCGAGAGAAAAAAAGGATGAAATTTGGCTGATTGAGGCGTAAATCGTAGTGAATACCTAGGTATTCGCAAGATTTTCAACAAAAATCAGGCGTATTTCAGCCTTTTTTATCCGTGCATCCTTTCGTGCAAAGGTCTCAATAAATAATGAGGGTCACTTTACCTAAAAATAGGAGACAGTTAAAGAGGTAAACCGCTAAGGAGTCTATTTATATGAATAAATCGGGGGATAACATGAGATGAATTCACGTTTAAGGCGAGTTTAAAATTGGTTATTTGGCTTGAAAAAAGGTAGAATTAGCCCTTTTAAAGACCCCTACTATTTCTGAAACGGAGAGCCTGAAAGATGTTCACAAAATCTATGACAATTGCTGGTTATGATGACTTAATTGCCGATGCAATTAAAAATGAAGAGACGCGTCAAGAATCGCATATTGAATTGATCGCCTCTGAAAACTATACCAGCCCGCGTGTGATGGAGGCTCAAGGCTCTTACTTTACCAATAAATATGCGGAAGGCTATCCAGGAAAGCGTTATTACGGTGGGTGTGAGTTTGCCGATGTGGTGGAACAAGCGGCGATTGACCGTGCCAAAGAGTTGTTTGGTGCAGATTATGCCAATGTGCAACCGCACTCTGGTTCTCAAGCCAATGCAGCGGTTTACATGGCATTGGTTAAGCCGGGTGACACCATTTTAGGAATGAGTTTGGCGCATGGCGGTCATTTAACACATGGTTCGCATGTGAGTTTTTCAGGTAAAATTTATAATGCAGTTCAGTATGGTATTGATCCTGTTTCAGGCCAAATTGATTACGATGAAGTGCAAGCGTTGGCGAATGAACATCTGCCTAAAATGATTGTGGCAGGTTTTTCAGCATATTCACAAGTGATTGATTGGGCACGTTTCCGTGAAATTGCCGATTCGATTGGGGCGTATCTGTTTGTGGATATGGCGCACGTGGCAGGCTTGATTGCGGGGGGCGAGTATCCGAACCCGATCGAGTTCGCACATGTGGTAACCACCACAACCCATAAAACGTTACGTGGCCCGCGCGGTGGTCTAATTTTGTCGAAAGGTCATCCAGATCTTGAGAAAAAATTAAATTCAGCGATTTTTCCCGGTGGACAAGGTGGGCCATTGGTGCATGTGATGGCGGCTAAAGCGGTTTCATTTAAAGAGTGTTTAGAGCCTGAATGGAAAGCCTACTGCCAAAATGTCATTAAAAATGCCAAAGCGATGGCGGATGTCTTTATGGCACGTGGTTGTGATGTGGTTTCGGGTGGAACGGAGAATCACCTGTTTTTAGTGAGCTTAATTAAAAAAGGCTTAACGGGTAAATTAGTGGATGCGGCATTGGATGCGGCACACATTACCATTAATAAAAATGCGGTACCGAATGATCCAATGTCACCCTTTGTGACCAGTGGAATTCGTGTTGGAACCGCTGCGGCAACCACGCGTGGTTTTACCGAAGAAGATTGCGTTAATCTAGCGACATGGATGTGTGACGTGATTGATTCGTGTCATCAAGAAACTGAAAGCTGGGATGCCGATGTGGTGGCGGATGTTTGTCAAAAAGTGACAAAGCTCTGTGCAGATAAGCCTGTTTATAAGTAATTCAATTGATGAGTGCGTAATGTACTCAAATAGATGAAAACCACCTGTGCAATGACTTGCAAGGTGGTTTTTTTATATTTAGGAATGAGTAGGGGGGGGAGAAAAATGCACTGTCCATTTTGTAATGCGCCAGAAACCAAAGTCGTCGATTCGCGTTTAGCGACCGAAGGGGCACAAGTTCGACGACGCAGAGAGTGTATGGGGTGTGGCGAGCGTTATACCACCTATGAAACCGCGGAACTCTCACTGCCCAGAGTGGTAAAAAGTGATGGAAACCGTGAAAAATTTGATGAACAGAAGATTCGCAAGGGGCTGATTAAAGCGTTAGAAAAACGCCCCATTGAAAGTGATGAGATTGATCGCGTTGCCAGTCAAATTACCAAGCGTTTGATGACCGAAGGGGTACGAGAGATTCCGTCGAATACCTTGGGTGAGTGGGTAATGGAAGCGTTGCAAGAGCTAGATCAAGTGGCGTATGTTCGTTTTGCATCGGTCTACCGTTCATTTCAAGATGTGAATGCGTTTCAAGAGGAGATTGATAAATTAGTCAAAGCCACACGTGCGAAAAGTATGAGCGGCAATGCAAATAATGGTTATAAAAGTTAATCCTGTGACAACTTGTAACGCATCCGTCGATGACCAGCACTATATGCAACACGCATTAACCTTAGCTCAAAAAGGGCGCTACTCTACAAAACCTAACCCCGCAGTAGGGTGTGTACTGGTGAATGCGGGAAAAGTGGTTGGCACAGGGTGGCACCTTCAAGCGGGGCAGCCCCATGCAGAGCGTCATGCGTTAGAGCAAGCGGGCGATTTAGCCATGGGTGCAACGGCGTATGTAACGCTCGAACCCTGTTCACACTTTGGTCGCACTTCGCCTTGTTCGAATGCGTTGATTGAGGGGGGGGTAAAAAAAGTTTGGGTGGCGATGTTAGACCCCAATCCACTGGTCTCAGGGCAAGGGGTTGAACAACTTAAACAAGCAGGTATTGAGGTTGAGGTGGGGTTGTTAGAAGCGGATGCTTTGGTCTTAAATACAGGCTTTGTACGCCGAATGGAGCAAGGCTTGCCTTATGTGATCTTAAAGATGGCGAGTAGTTTGGATGGTCGAACCGCACTGCAAAATGGTGAAAGTAAGTGGATTACCGGCGCAGAGTCGCGTTTAGAAGTGCACAAGTTACGCGCGGCTTGTGGTGCTCTTATTACAGGCATTGGAACCGTGTTGGCAGACAACCCGAGTTTAAATGTGCGTCTGCCAGATGAGATGTTGGCAGAGATGAATTTGACGGTTGAAACCTGTCAACCGTTACGGGTAGTATTGGATGCGGAACTAAATATGCCGTTGAATGCTAAAATGTTGACCTGCTCTGGTCGAACGTTGATTGTGGTGAGTGAGGCGTGTTTAGAAAAACAAGCCGAGCGCACTGCGCTATTGAAAGCAAAAGGGGTTGAGTTTCTGGCGGTTTCATCGCTTGCGGGAAAATTGGATATTCAAGCTGTATTGCACTACCTTGCAAAACATGAACAAATTAATACCGCCATGGTAGAATCAGGCGCGACGCTCGCAGGGGCTTTTTTAGCGGACAGTTTGGTGGATGAGTTGCACAACTTTATCGCACCTTGTGTTTTGGGCGATCAAGCCAAACCGATGTTTGTTCTGCCTACGATTCAAACTATGAACGACAAAATTCAATTGCAAATGGTATCTATTGAGCAATTTGGTGAAGACGTGAGAATCGTTTTAAAAAGGAAGTAACCATGTTTACAGGAATTATTGCTGCCACAGGGAAGATCGCCAATATTGAACCGCAAAATGGCGATTGGAAAGTTACCGTTCATACGGGTCAGTTGGATATGGACGATGTGCAACTGGGCGATAGCATTGCCGCCAATGGCATCTGTTTAACCGCCATTGAATTTGGCAATGACTATTATGTTGCCGACGTGTCCGGTGAAACCTTAAAAGTGACTACGGCAGGCGACTGGAAAGTCGGCACGCCTGTGAATCTCGAAAAAGCATTACGCCTGCAAGATCGCCTAGGTGGTCATTTAGTTAGCGGTCATGTGGATGGTGTTGGCGTTGTGAAAAACATCAGAGAAGAGGGACGGTCGTGGCGTTATGACATTGAAGCACCACTGCCTTTGGCAAAATACATTGCCGCTAAAGGCTCTATTTGTATGAATGGCATTAGCCTCACGGTTAACCAAGTGGATGCGTGTGTGTTTGATGTTAATATCGTGCCACACACTCGACAAGAGACCACCATTAAAGACTTTACCGAAGGGACACGAGTGAACCTTGAAGTGGATCTGCTCGCGCGTTATTTAGAGAGAATGATGAGTGCACCACAAGCCGAAAAAAGTGCCAGTATCACCCCACAATTTTTAGCAGAAAACGGATTTAAATAGCCATGCAGTTAAACACCATTGAAGAACTGATTGAAGATTACAAACAAGGTAAAATGGTCATCCTCATGGATGATGAAGACCGAGAAAATGAAGGCGATTTATTGATTCCCTCTTCACTGGTTACCGCGGAAGACATTAACTTTATGGCGCGTTACGGACGGGGATTAATCTGTTTAACGCTCACCCGTGAACGCTGTCATCAACTGCATTTACCATTGATGGTAAAAGACAACTCCGACCCACATGGCACGCCATTTACGGTTTCCATTGAAGCGGCAGAAGGCGTGACGACAGGTATTTCTGCAGCGGATAGAGCTGTGACCGTAAGAGCGGCCGTTGCTCCGGATGCTGGACCCGCAGACATTGTGACCCCTGGGCATATCTTTCCGTTAATGGCGCAACCCGGTGGTGTTTTAACCCGTGCAGGGCATACTGAGGCGGGCTGTGATTTAGCGCGTTTGGCAGGATTAGAAGCCTCCTCAGTCATTGTTGAAATCATGAATGAAGACGGTTCGATGGCGCGTCGTGATGACCTGGAAGGCTATGCCAAACAGCACAATCTAAAAATGGGTACCATCGCTGATTTAATTGAATATCGTTTGCAAAACGAGCAGACCATTGAGCGGGTCTCTGAGTGTAAACTGCCGACCGAATTTGGTGAGTTTAAACTTATTGGTTATCAAGATGTTTTAGAGCACAAAGCGCACTTTGCGTTGGTTTATGGCGCATTAAGTTCTGAGACTGCCGCACTGGTTCGAGTGCATATGCTGGATACCTTATGCGATGCATTTGCCTCCAGTCGAGAAGAGTGCGGTTGGTCGTTGCGCTCTGCGATGAAGCAAATTACCGAAGAGGGTTCGGGCGTGATAGTGGTACTGCGTAAACATGAAGAAGCGACTGAACTATTGGATAAAATTCAGTCTTTTCATATGAAAGATTTAGGTATACATGCCCCCGAAATGTGCCATGAAGACGATATTAAAACCTTTGGCTTAGGCGCACAAATCCTGTCCGATTTAGGGCTGAAAAAGTTAAAAGTCATCGGCTCTGCGGCCAAAATGAATGGCTTAAGCGGCTTTGGCTTAGAGATTACGGAAGTGGTCGAAAAACAGTTATAAGTATGAAAAAGTATTATAAAGTAGGGTATTTAAAATCGAGTATTGTTTTGGTCACGGCGCTGCTTTTTAGTGGCGTAACACTCGCCGCAGAGAAGCAAAAAGCTTGTGTAAAACAGCAACAAGAACAGGATTGGTCGAGTGCTCGTGCCGTGGTTACAACGGTCATGAGCGGTGCTGAACTCAATACGGTGGTAGGCAGTTATACCAAATTTAAAGCCTCACAAACTTATGCGGTGATGGTAGGCGAAGATAAGCAAGTCCATATTTTAACGTTATCGCCTCATGCAATGGGTCAGCTACCTTTTTTTGAACAAGAGGTGAAAGATCAGTTGGGTAAAAAGTGGAAGGTAAAAGCGGGGCATTGGTTCTGTTATTGAAGCGGAAGAATAGGGGGGGGAAGAAATTTAAAAAACCGCTTTAATTTTTTTATATTAGAGCGGTTCGTCTTTAATTTTTGGGGCTATTGCACCAAGTTCTTTTTAACATACGCCACA
>Ga0256839_1000617_pt1 | contig 45520 bp, 33 predicted proteins | sample 354166metaG_FD_185968 | JGI IMG/M metagenome (GOLD analysis project Ga0256839, IMG submission 185968) | Hydrothermal vent microbial communities from Mid Atlantic Ridge, Atlantic Ocean - 354-166 | ecosystem: Environmental > Aquatic > Marine > Hydrothermal vents | place: Atlantic Ocean: Mid...
CGAGCGTCCCGAATGAGCGCAATATGAGTTCGATCCTTGATCATGCGGTCCAGGCAGACCGACAGGGGGTCCGTGTCGCGAAACGAGGGGATCGGGCGCAGGATCCGTTCAATCGTGGCCGGGGGCTTTGGTCGCATCCCGAGCGCCATCACGATGTCCTTGAACGTTACGTATCCGACGATGTTCAGCTCTGAAGTGTCGGGCGGAGCGCCGTGGGGACCGGCCGAATCTGGAGCGTGCCCAGCCTGATGGGCCTCGTGCACGTTGGCAGGCTTTGAACTTCCGCGGGGGGCCACTACCGGGTAACGCGTATGCATGTCCACATGGGCACGCGCTAGTGCTTCCGCTGGTGATATGTCCTTGGGCAGCGTTACCATCTCTTCCAGCGGGATCATGATCTCACGCACGGGCCGGCGGCTTAACTTGCTTGCGCCCAGAATGATCTGTTCTTCCTGGGAACCGATCAGGGCTGCACGACGCGCTACGGCGACAGCCGCTCGCAATTCCTCCAACACCACCGGCTCCTGAGGTTTCTCCACCTTGCGGAACGAATGCCAGACCCGCTCGACAACAGCGACAAGCGTTTCGGCCGTCGCCTCCAACACCCGCACCACCGGCCATAGCGCGCTGGTGAAAAGGTACATCGGCGGCGAAAGGACGAGACAGATCCATTCGGGATTGCGGAGCGCAAAAAGCTTCGGAACAAGCTCCCCCACCACAATGGTGGCGAAAGTCAGCGGAACGACCACCAGGCCGAGCGCAACAATCCTGGCCGTTTCGTGGGATAAGCCCAGGCTCTGTTCGATCGCGGGCTGGAACTTCTCGATGCCGCCGGCACCACCTACCGCGCCGGCAATTGCGCCGACGAGCGTGATCGCGAGCTGGATGGATGCGAGGCTGGCCTCCACGTCCCGCTTCATCAACACCGCGGCCTTCGCACCATGCTTGCCCTGCTGCTGCAGGGTCTGCAACCGCGATAGCTTTACGGAGGCCAGCGCGATTTCATAGGCCGCGAACACGGCGTTAAAGATGATCATTAAGGCAATGATGAGCAGATAAACGCCGAAACCAGCCACGGCCGCGAGCGCCTCCCCTAATTCGGAAAACGGCAGGAGCGAACTCTCAACACCCTATCTTACCCCGCGTGGACATCACCGAGAGCGGAACCTTTAGCGGGTCCAGTGCCCTATCGCGGTAGCTAAGACGAGGTACACGTAGCACGTGACCCGAACAGGCCTTTCCGAACCGCTCATCAGAAAAGGCGGTCCACGACAAGACGTACCAGCTCACCTAGCACGTGCCCGTGCGAACAGGGACGCAGGCGACCTCGTGCAAACGCACTTTCCGAGCCCTCAAGTCGTCCCACAAATGGCGGAAAGGCGCGTGGCGACCTACCGGCATGAAGGGGGTAGGCGGATTGTTTCGGGCAGCGAGCGTGCCGAGATCGATTTGGCCGGTGCGAAGGAGGTGCTCCAGGTGACGTGTCCCTAACTCCATCACGCCTTCCGGGCCCACCAGGTACCATCGTGTCGGCTCCTTGGCCGACGTAACTGCAGGAAGTTCCAGGGCAGTCATCGCACTGTCCGTTCGAGCATCCTCGCCGGGATCTTTGCCAAGCACCACACACAACTGCTCCGCAGCCAGATCCAGGGTGTCAAGGGTTTCGATCACCTCGGCAGCGCTCTGCGGTCGCGCCTCCGGCCTGGGCTCCAGCAGGCTCCGCACCAATTCGTCCAACTGCCGAGGAACCTCCGCGCGAAACTCCCGAACCGGCGTCACCCCTTGCTTCTTGAGCAGGATCGTTTCCGCCAGCGATTCGCCCGCAAAGGGAACACAAGCCGTCAGCATGTGATACAGCGTGGCGCCCACCCCATAGAGATCCGCTCGGCAGTCAATGTCGGCGTTCTCAGAGAGTTGCTCCGGAGCCATGTACTGCAGCGTACCGCACGTTACACGATTCCGCACACGGCGATCCCGCTTGCGCAACCAGCGGGCAAGCCCGAAGTCCGTCAGCTTGACTGCTCCATCCTTGCTGCGGATCAAGATGTTGTCCGGCTTGACGTCGCAGTGCAGCACGCCACGCTGATGAGCGTGGTCAAGTGCACGGAGAACCTCCAGAATGATCCGAACCGCCTCATCCATGGGCAGTGGACCACGTTCGATTGCCTGCGCCACCGTCGGACCATCCACATACTCCATCACGATGTAGCTGTACGCCCCACGCTGACAACACGTGAGGGCACGCACGATGCCGGGGTGGTCCAGCCTGCTGAGAAGCCTGGCTTCCTGCTCGAACCGCTTCCTTTCCGCTGCGGAGGTGGCTAGACGCCCGCGCAGGATCTTGATCGCTACGTCACGGCGGCGGGAAACTTGATGAGCCTTGTAGACCAGACCCATCCCCCCTTCGCCGAGTTTCTTGAGGAGCACGTAGTCGTCGAGGACGACCGGTGCCACGCCCCGTTCGTTCATGGCAACGACCCAGCGTCACGAACTTTGCTTCGACCGCGAATCACGATTCAGGCAATCGCCTGCGGCTCAGCCGCGCGCGGTCTTCAGTCGACACCGCCCGAATTCTACCAGAACGTCCGGCGACGGTACAACCGGCCCTATGCTGCACAGCCGGCGCACCAGGCTGAAGAATCGTCTTCTTGGCACGCCGTCGCATCCCCCCAACCGGTTCACAAGTGGCTCAGTTCCCCATCCATTGCAGTCCTCGTTCCCTCCCTCGGGACGTGCCCGGCTGCGGACGAGGCCGCGGCCGACATCGCCCGTGGCTCGGCTCACGGCCGGTTGAGAAGCTATAGTTGCGTAGAAGCCACAGGTGCGACCCGCGAGCTGTGGACCTGCTGAGCGACTCGGCAATGAACCTCAGAGCAAAGAAAAGCTTCCTTGGCGGCGGGTGCCGCCCTCGGGAACCCGAGTGCCAACCGGTTGCCGACAAAGCCGCCCAGTACCACCGCCAAAAACAGCGGGTGGTCGTATTGACCGAGAACACCGCAGTAGAAGGGACAATCTACTTCCCCGAGGGCGTGCGCCTGAGCGATGCTTTGAACTCCCCGGCCGGCGTCAACCAACGTTACCTGCCCCTGGCCGACGTACGCGTCGTGAGCCTGGTCGACGGCCGCGAGATCCTGCGCAGCGGATTCATCCTGATGCACCACCACTTCATCCTCGGTATCGTCCCCGCCAGCGAACTACACTGTTGCTGCGCATTCGGTCCAGACAACGGCGAAAACCGCGCCACCACAACCTCACCCGATCCAGCCTAACCCCGATCTCCGCGCGCTGCGACCGCTCTCCCCATACCCACGTGCCACATCCGACCGGCGGTTCAGCCATGCGGGGAATGGTCGCATACCTCAGAACTTCGCTCGCGAACACATCTCCTGCGCGTACCGCGACGCCGCTCGACTGAGTACACTACTGCTGGAGACTCTTCCCCCTGAGCTGACCAAGCTCCAAGAGCCCCCCGTGAGCCTTGCGTTGCATCGCCCTTGCGAGCAGAGAACCGGAGAGCGGCAGCGGCGTGTGCCGGGGCAGAGCGGGCGGCCGTGTTACCACTTCCGTCGGCCCGACCGCAGCCGGACTGTGCTGATCGGGGCAGGACCGACTTGGGCAACACAGCAGGCTTCCCGGGTGAGCAACCGTTCCGACCGAAACGCGAGCAGGCAACGATCCGCAAACGCGTCCGCCTCGATCTCGGTGTTTCGACCGGGGATCTGACGCGAACGACGGAGGAAGTGGAACATCTCGTGCCCGACGATCCAGACAATACCTTCGTTAATGTCGTTCAACAGGGTGTATGCGCCCAGTTTCAACCACGTACGCCCCGTGCGCGGGTCCGAACCATAGCCCCTCGGATGACAACCACGGGGAATAGGAGGCCACCGCCCGTCCGGACGGGGATAAAGCGGTCGCTGGCGAGTCTCAACGGTGGTGGGGAACGGTCCGGGAACCTGGCAACTAATCCGATACGTGGGCCGGCTTCGCGTCGGGTACCAGCAGCGCCCGTATACCCCTCGATACCGGCCGCTGCCTGTGTCGATGCGGATCCATTCCACCAGGCTCAGTTCGAACTGTTCCGCAAAGCTCCGCGCCCAGGCCAAACCACGCGCTGCCTTGTGGCGGTCTACCTCGATGATCCAACGCATGCGAAACGGCTCTCAGACGCTACCTGCGCTGCCGCCGTGCGGTACGGCTCATTCCATCGTCGTAGCAGTCTAACACAGCTTTGCTCTTGCGGCCTGCCGCGGACCCTGAAGTACCTTCACGCATCCTACGAAACGGACGCGATCGCCGTCTTCTCCACGCCTGGCCCCTGAGCCGATACGTGCAGCCGATCGCCTCGGTATGGAGCATCCATCCCGGCAACCGGCGGTGCGACCGATAAGGTCCGCTCGGCCGCCTGGGGCACCACAAACGGTGGGACGGTGGGGTGCGTCCGATTGCAGAAAGCTACGAACCAATGTGCCCCCCTCACAACCTGAGGTGGCCGTTTTTAACATATCCGGAGGGGGTGGCCCATGGAGGGGCGGCACGTGAACGTAGCGCAGTTCTCCCAGACCGCTCACGCTCAAGCCCGTTGGCATCGCTTAGTCGCGGCCCAGTTCGGCTGGGACCGACGCAGGTCACTCGGGTTGGATGACACGGCCAGGTAGAGCGTCCGTCCGAACACCGTTTTTCAGCACCGGTGTCCCTGCGACCAGCACATGACGCATTCCCTTCGCCGGGGTGCGCCCCGACTCGAAGGTGGCACAATCCTCGAACTCGTCCGGAGCGAAACAGGCGAGGTCCGCGATGTACCCCGTACGAATCGCTCCCCGTCTGCCCAGGCGAAAACGACGCACAGCGTGAGTCGAGCAGTGCCTCACCGCCTCCACCAAGCTCCAGCGACCCTCGCGCGTGTACCGCCCCACAAACCGGGCGAACGCCCCCCAGCCCCGCGGATGGGGATACGCACCCACGAAGATGCCATCGCTGCACGCCATCTGAGCAGGATGACGCATCAAAGCGAGCACATCTGCTTCGGTACGATGGCTTTGGAAGTGTACGATGCCCGCAGCCAGGTCACTTGCCAGGAGGACGTCGCACACGAAGTCACAAAGATCGGCCCCCGCCAGACGTGCTGCATCGGGGAGCATCATGCCTTCGTACTGCCTATAGGCCGGCGACTGAATGTACGTCAATTTGACGTGGTCCAGCGAGTACGGACAGTCCTGAGCCATCCATTGGCGAATCCGGTCGCGCACCTGTCGATCGGACAGCCGCTCAAGGATTGCTTGCAGGCCTCCTGCCTGGGCCCAGGGAGGGAGCGCAACCATCGCGAGGATTGTGCTCCCCGCTGTGTAGGGGTAGGTGTCGTAGGTAACGTCCATGCCCGACCCGATCGCCTCATCGATCCATTGCAGCAGGGGGGCTTTAACGTTGAAGTGCGAGATGTGGATGGCAGCTCCCGAAGCACGGTGGATCGCGCGCATCTCCTCCAGAGCGCCCTGAACGCGGTGCGGCGCGTAGCCACGAATGTGGCTCACGAAGGGAAGCCCACGATCGGCGAGCACCCGAGCCAGGGCGATAAGCTCAGCCGTGTCCGCGAAGCGGCTCGGAACATACTCAAGCCCCGTACTCAGGCCGATTCCCCCAGCATCGAGTCCCTCGCGAAGCAAGGCACACATCCGATCGAGTTCTGCTTGCGTTGCCTTCCGGGGCTCCGCCCCTACGACCTCGAGCCGGAGATTGCCGTTCGGAATCAAGTAGGCCACATTCAGCGCAACACGCCGATCGAAGCGAGCCAGGTATTCCTCCACCCCCGTCCATCCCCAGTCGATGTCCGGGTTGCCGTTGAAACCCGCCGTGTACCGCCGGAAATAGTCCACAACCCTGCGACTCCCCGGGGCATAGGAGCTCCCGTCCTGGCCGATGATGTAGGTCGTGACCCCCTGGCGGATCGCGGGTTCATGGAGTGGATCGGCGAGCAACATCGCGTCACCGTGAACGTGGGCATCGACGAACCCAGGCGCGATAACCAGCCCAGAACAGTCAAGCACCTCCCGGGCCGTCCCCTGGAAACGGTCACAGACCGCGCGTATCGTCTCCCCACGAATCGCGACATCAGCCCGGCGCACGCTTCCCGCGTCCACATCAACGATTTGACCGTTGCTCAGCAGAAGATCAACGTCCATCTGCTTTTCTCTCCGGTAGCCGGCACCACGTTGCCGCCAACTGCATGCCGACGCGAGCTTGCCGTCGAAACCGCCTCCGGCCCTTTCAGGGGGAAAGCATCCAACGACACACGCGGGCCCGGCTTGATACGCTCTCGTCAATCAATCAGAGCTTCCTTACAGGCCGATCCCCGCTAGCCGGTCCGACCCGGGATCAGATAAACGGAGCAGCCGGCTGTTACGAGCAGGTCGTGGGGAGTCCACGGTCCCCCCCAACAGACCCGGAAGGGGGGTTCAGGAAGGTGAAGCTTGCCAAGGGTTTCTCCTTCCTGGGAGATCAGGAATACTCCGGCCATGGAGGCCACGCCAATCAGCCCGTCTTTGCGGACTGCAATGCCACCGGAGTCGATCTCGTCGTCCTGCCATAGATCGCAGAGCCGCCGAGCGTTCCAGCGGTAGGAAACGTCCTCCTTCGTCTCCCGACGCAACTGCCACACTGCACCGTCCGGCCCATTCACGGCCCATAAGCTGCTCCGCTCCTCGTCCCAATCGATACCGATCGGTGACGGTATCTCGGAGCCAACTTCCTCCACCTTCTTGAACTGGCGGAACCGCTGGATGGTACCGATCTTCTGCGACCCGAAGCCGGCTACCGTTTCGGTCCGAACCGCGATGTAGAGGTTCTCATCGGCGTCCACCGCAAAGTCGGCCACATCGGCATTGTTGCCCAGTTTTTCCAGGTCGACGATTGCTACAACCCCGCCGTCGATCTCCGTGCGACTGATCGAACTGCACAGGTTCTCCAGCACATGGAGTCGGCCGTGGGGATCGAGCTTCAGGAAGGTCGGACCGCCAGCAGGCTTGCGGAACGCCTTCGGTAAACCGCCCGGTTGCCAGAACCAGATCAGGTCACGACCGAGATCGGTGACCAACAGATAACCCGCAGAAACCCAACACGCCCCAAATGCCTTCAGGTGTTTTCCAGGGAGACGGCATGCCCCGTCCGGCACGAACAGCTCCGGAACCGAACCCTCCCATTTCAACTCCGGGACACCGGCCGTTCCAGGCAACGGTCTGACTTGGGCCATCATGGATTGCTTTCTCCCACCCGCGAGACTTCGTTCCAACCGAGCGGCTCAGCATGGCTGCATCGGTTGGTAAGAGCAGCCAGCGACCAAGGACTCACGGCGGGCTGGTAACCGGCCACGCCTGTGCCGGTAACGCTCAGCCCGCTGCAACGTTGTGCCCTCCGCCGAGGGGGCGATCGCCTCAGCAGCGGTGTACCGACGCCGATTGTATACAATCACTTGATCCTGTAGCAGCCGTCGAACACAGCGCAGGAGTGGATTCCAAACCGCCGGATGCAAATGCCGCTGTCCGCATCTCTGGAACAACGACTATTGCCCGGAGTTCTGAGTGTTCCAAGCGATGAGCTCCTCCGCTGGCTCCACGCCCGCAACGAGCCTCCGTACCGCGTGAAACAGATTCGGCGCTGGATCTTGCTCCGCCGCGCGAGCTCGTTCGAGCAGATGACCGACCTTCCTGTGCGGCTGCGTGCCGAGCTGGCCGCGCATTTTCGTGTTCTCGGCACGGAATTACGGGAGGTGGCGAATACGACCGACGGCACCTCGAAGCTCCTCGTTGGATTGGTGGACGGTCGAGCCGTCGAATGTGTGCTCATGCGCACAGAGGACCGCCGCACCGTGTGCGTGAGTACCCAGGTCGGCTGCGCGATGGGATGCGTCTTCTGTGCAAGCGGCCTCGAGGGGGTTGAAAGGAACCTCGAACCGTACGAGATCTTGGAACAGTTCCTGCACGCCACTCGATTGCTTGGACCGCAGGAGCGATTGACCCACGCGGTGATCATGGGGATGGGCGAACCGCTTGCGAACCTGAACAACTTGCTCGCAGCTCTTGAGGTGGTCTGTTCCCGGGACGGCTTGGGCTTGAGCCGCAGGCGCGTGACGATCTCGACCGTCGGCCTGCCCGCGGCAATTCGTCGCCTTGCCGACCTGGGGGTGCAGTACCACCTGGCGATTTCACTCCACGCACCAACCGATACGTTGCGGAACCAAATCGTGCCGGTAAACCGCAAGGTTGGCGTCGAGGAGCTTGTGGCTGCAGGCGACTACTACTTCGAAAAGACCGGCCGACAGGTGACCTACGAATACGTGCTCCTGAAGGGCATCAATGATACGATCGATTGCGCCAGGCGGCTCGCGGAGTTACTCCGCGGGCGAAGCGTGCACATTAACCTGATTCCCTACAACCCGGTCGAGTCGTTGAACTTCGAGACTCCGTCGCCACATCGCGTCCGTCAGTTCACCGACTACCTCCGCTCCCGCGGGTTTGTGGTCCATGTTCGTCGGACCAAGGGAAGGGAGATCTCCGCTGCGTGCGGCCAGCTTCGCTTGCGCCACAAACGCGGCCAGGCAGCGGCTTCGCCGCACAATGCTACAGCACAGTCCGCCAGTCCTGGCAACTAATCACCGTTCCGTCCAGACGCGGTCCGCGGGTCGGGGGGCGCTCCGATCCCTCATTCGTCGCCGGCACCGGCTACCTGATCCATCCTTGTCGGCGCCGCCGGGGAAGCCACCGTCGCTTGCGTTCCGCCGGGTCTTCGCTCGTCTCCGTGGGGCGTGGCCGCACTCAGCGCGCGAAACTGCGGGTCGATACCACCCGTCCTGGAGCGCGGGCGAAGCGCCAGCCGCAGCGAAGAGTCAAGGATGTCTGCCGGGGTTGAACCCGTCAGGAGCGTAAAAGCGGAAGCGGCTCGACCCGTAATCCGGGGAACGACGGTAGAGATTGCGGTCAAAAAGCCCGCGGAGTTGCTCAAGCAGACGGATGGCTTCGGCTCTTTCGGAGGGGGACAAACGTTCCAGCGGCAGCCAGGGTTCTCCGCGGCGCGGTGAGCCGCGGCGACGGTTGCCCAGGAGGAACATGCGCTGCAGCGGGAGCTCCTGGTCGAGACGCGCGATTTCCTGCGGGGTCAGTCCGGGATCAAATAGACCAGGAGGGGGGCCGAACAAGGTAAACCAGTACGGGCGAGTACGCTGACGAAGTCGCCATTCGGACGCCACGTCCTCGAGCGTTCTCGGCAGCTCTGTTGTGGGGGCAGCGTCCAGCCGGGTGCGCAGATCTAAGGGCAGCGAGCGCTTCCAGCTCACGTAGTTGCGGAGAATCTGCAGGCGTCGCGCACGCAGCCCGGGTGGGCCTCCGAAGACTGCCAAGGCCAGATCCTTCAGCGCCCTCTGCTCGGCGGGGTCCATCGAACGGAACGCGCGGAGGTTGTCGAGCAGGCGGTAGCGTTCGGCGGCGGAGAGCCTCTGCCACCGTTCCAGGTTTCGCCGCGTAGCCGGATCTTGCAGCGGATCGGTCACCCAGAAGGTGAGCGCCGCCAGCAGGAACCAGAGAGTTGCACCAGCTAGGATGCGGAGTTCTGCGGGCGCGTTAGCGATCCGAGCCAGGGAGCGGGCCATGGGCTACCTCGTCCGATTCGCCTCTGGAGCCGTCGCTTCTTTCCGACCGGGACGCTTCCTCGAACATTCCCGATTCGAGGATCACGTCGAGCCGTTCTCTGCTGCCGAGCTCTCGCAGCAGGGGTAGGTATTGGAGGAGCTCGAGATTGCGTAATATCGTCTGCTCGGTGTGGGGGGCCGTGGCTTGTCGCAATGCGGCGCCGAAAAGAGCACAGCCAGCGCCGAAAAGCAGCAGAGCTGCCAGCACCGTCAGGCGACGCAGCCACCATGACGGCGCTCTTATGCTGAAGGGGGTTGACTGAGCGAGCAGGCTCCTGGTCCGTTCCGTCAGGCCCGGGCGCGCCCTCGCGCGGGGCAGATAGTCGACGTACTCGTCTACTCGGCGGAGGAGTTCGAACTCGTACCTGGCTGCCTCATCCCGTTCCAACCACGCTGCAACCGCGGCTCGCTCTTCGGGAGGCAGTTCGCCATCGAGATATTCCACGAGCAACGCGAGCTGGCTTTCGCTGAGCCGTCGCTCTGGAGAGACTCTACCGTGGTGTTCCGTAGAGCTCCGCGCCATAGCTGGCGTTGCTCCTGTGCCTCAGCCGTGGGTTACATGCGGCGTCTTCTCTGCGTGGCCTACCCGTTTCGACTCGGACGGGCCGGGATCGGAGGAGCCCTCCGGGCAAACGTAGGGGGCGAGGAGGTCGCGGAGTTGCATTCGTGCGCGGGCCAGCAAGGATTTGATGGCTGGCACGGTCGTGTCCATGATCGCCGCAATCTCGGCATAAGGAAGGCCTTCGAACTTGTGCAGCAGAAGCGCCATCCTCTGCCGCTCACTCAGGTGTCCGAGTGCCTCCCGGACGAGCTCGCACATTTCGATGTCCGCCACCTTCGTGCCCGCACTTCGCGACTTCGCCACCAGCCAGTCGAACTCTTGTGGGCCGCTGGCATCCGGCACAGCGTCGGCCAGCCGGATCGCTCGCTTGCGACGGTGGGATCGCCGAGCGTTCGCAGCCAGATTGTGGACGATCGTGAACAACCAGGTGGTGAACCTGGCGGTGGGCCTGTAGCGGTTCCGGTACCTGTAGACCCGCAAGAATGTCTCCTGAGTCAGGTCCTCTGCCTCCTCGTAATCCCCTACGAGGTTGTAGAACAGAGCCAGCACGCGGTCCTGGTATTTGGCCACAAGCTCAGTGAAGGCGTCTACGTCCCCGTCACGTACACGCAACATCAACTGCAAATCGGGATCAGACAGAGCAGGCCGCTTGCTCGCGGTCGTCGACATCGACATCATTGGGAGGTCCCTCGACCCATACACACGGCTAGTTTACCAATTCCCCATAGGTAGAAAGCGCTGGACGACGAGAGTTCCGGATGCCGTCCATGTCGGTGGGTGCAAGAGGCTCCCGTGGATACCACTAGTTTCGAGATTTCCAGGTGCAACAGGGGACCTGCCGGGGACGTGCGGCTGCCCTAGAGGAGCCTGGTCACGCTGTCGAGCACAGAAAGTTTCAGCGTGAGCGTCCGGGTGTGGTTTGCCGTTGCGGGCCAGAGTCCGCGAAAGAGGCAGGGCCGGCGACCGGTTGTGGCCGGGACTGTCGATGTTCGCCGATCGCCCGCACGGGCCACCGGAGCTGCTCGCGAACCGGCGCCGACGCCGAGTTGGAGAACCAACACCCGGATGGGCGTTTTCGTGCAAGAATTCTCTTGTTCGGGGGATGCTCCTCCCCTGTGACGGTTGCAATCGCCTCGGGCTGCCTGCAGTGAGGTTGCGAACGGTTGGATAACCGGGGTGGAAAGGCGACGGTCCGCCTAGCATGCATCGATCCTCGGGCGAACGGGTACTACTTGCCCACGGGTCATGGCGGACCGCACGCAATGTCCTATGGCGAGGAACGGGGGTGAGAAAGTGATCGATGACGAAAAGTGGATGCGGCGAGCCATAGAGCTCGCCCGTCAGGGGCGAGGGCATGTGGAACCCAACCCGATGGTGGGGTGTGTGATCGTCCGTGAGGACCACGTCGTTGGTGAAGGCTATCACCGCCAGTTCGGCGGCCCCCACGCGGAAGTCGACGCGATCCAACACGCGGGGAGTAGTGCCAGGGGAGCTGTGCTGTACGTGAATCTCGAGCCCTGCTGTCACACCGGGAAAACTCCCCCCTGTACAGACGCGATCCTCCGCGCCGGTATACGACGCGTTGTTGTGGCGATGAAGGATCCGAATCCCCAGGTGGCGGGCAAGGGGATCGAACTGCTCCGTAATGCCGGCCTAGTTGTGCGTGTCGGAGTGCTCGAAAAGGAAGCAGCTCTTCTGAACGCTGCTTACCTCAAGCTGATTACCACCGGATTGCCCTATGTGCACGCCAAGTGGGCGATGTCCCTGGACGGGAAGATCGCTACGACAACCGGTCGATCACGGTGGATTTCATCCGAGCAATCACGTGCCCATGCACACCAATTGCGTGGCCTGGTAGACGCCATCGTTGTGGGGATCAACACGGTGTTTTCCGACGATCCCTTGCTCACTCCCAGGCCTCCCGGCCCACGCACTCCGGTGCGGATTGTCCTTGATACACGCGGTCGTATCCCGCTCGAATCCCAATTGGTCCGCACCGCTCGGGAAGCGCCCGTCGTGGTCACCGTGGGGCCGGACGCACCTTCGGAACGGGTTGCGCGTTTGCAGGAGGCTGGGGTAGAAGTGCTCAGGTTGACACAGACAGACCGGTGTGTGCGGGTGCTCGAATTGTTGAACGAACTGGGCAGGCGACAGATGACGCACGTCCTGGTGGAGGGGGGATCAGAGGTTTTGGGCAGCTTCTTCCGAACCGGAGAGGTGGACGAAGTGCATGTGTACGTGGCACCAAAGGTACTCGGAGGTACTTCCGCTCTGACCCCCGTCGGCGGCCCAGGCTTTCCTGACCTCTACAAGACCCCCCTCTATCAGTTCGATGCGCCGGTGCAGACCGGTCCCGACGTCTACCTGCACGGGCTCAACGTCCGGATGCTCGAGCGGGTGGGCATTGCCATCGGAAAAACCCCGAGCACCAAGCAATCCGTTGCCTGATCCGGTTCCGGTGTGGCGCATCCAGCACCGGTAGGGCGACCCAGCTGCGCTGCGCGCTCCTGCCGTGTGGTGCACGCTTTCCCCCGCCACAGGGGGTAATGTGAAGGAACAGAGCATCCACGGATTCCTTTGTCAGCGTATCACCCATCTGCCAGAGGGGCGTCCAGCCTTGTTGTGCGCGATGCCGGTTCAGGCATCTGAAGGTGGGCCATATTAAACGTCCGAGCCCACAGCAGCGGTCGCTGTGGGGGCTAACCTGGTTCGAGTACAGATGCCATCTGCCTGTTATCCTGGGCGTGCAGCTATCCCTGCATCGACCCTGACCTCAGGTTCCTCAACAAAGCCGCCAGACCGACGGCACTTGGAAGCCGGGAGGAATATGCTTTCCCATTGACGTCGCCCGGCGGATCTAGCGAAACGTCGCGATTACCGGGAACCGTCGTTCACCAATGATGTTCGTGAACGACGGAGCTAGGGACAGCCGCACGTAACGCCGGTCGGCACTGATAACCGCTTGTGTGGCGAGGTACGCTCCGTCGAGGACAAATGTCGGGAACGGTTGGTAAGCGACGGCGCTTCCCAATGCAAACTGGTACAGTTGCCGCGGCCCTTTGTACCGGACGTCTGCGTCGGAGGTGCGGCGGCTTGCCAAGAGTTGGTCGAGCTTTGCCACTGGGCTGATGAGCGTGATGGAACGCGCACCGCTGCTTGTCTCTTTGATGTGGAGCATCGGAACGTCTGCCAGTTCCCTACGCCGGCCGTGGTCCAGCTCGATCACGATCGGATCCGGCTGGCCTACAGTGCCGTAGTAAACCTCACGAACCTCGTCTTCCGTTCCTTCCCACTTCACCACCTCGATCCGGATACGGTCACCTCGGACCTGTCCCCAGACACACCGGGTGAACACCTGGTAGGTTCCTGGGAAGGCTTCGGGACAGATGTACGTCTCGGTTCCGCCGTCTCCCACTCCGTCACGGACCAGAACTCCGCCCGCCGGGGTGCGCTTTCTCAGGGGGGAGCATTCCGTGCCGGGGGGTTCGACCACCCGGATGTCCACGTCAGCGTCTCCTTCCCACGAGACGTTGATCACCAAGTCCCTCTGATCCGCACGTGCAACCGCGGCAGCCAGTTGCTCAGCCCGCTGCGGATGCCCCTGGCGAATTAGGCGGCGTTTCATTTCTGCGACCGCTGCGTGCGCTCGGAAGTGCAGCTCAAAATGACGCTCTGGCCAGGCATTCTTCAGGATGTGACAGGCCGCCCACTGGAGGGCATCGGGGTCGTTCACCCGGATCGCAAGGACCAGCGCCTTTTCAAAGGGTTCCGCCTGGCGAGGGGCGAGCGCACCTGCTCGTTGTAGAAGGTTCAGCGCAGCCCGGTAGCGTTTGAAGGCGATCAGTTGATCAGCCACGCGAGCAAGGGATGTTGGCGAGTCTTCGATGGAGTCGGCCGCGCTGAGGAGGGCTTCCTCGACTTCCTTGTCCGGCCTGCCCGCCATTTTCAGCACGAGAGCCAGGGCTTCGTACATCCACGGTTCCGCTTTGCCCTCGCGGATCGCCGTTCGCAGCAGCTCGATGGCATGCTCGTAGGCTCCGTGGTGCACGATGGTCTGCAGGAGAACGCGGATCGCCGGGCCGTTGAGCTTGTCCCCGTGCCGTTTGAAGAGCCTCGGGAAGACCACCTTCGGATCGGACGCGAGCAGTGCTTGTACCACTGCTTCCCGTCGCTGGCGCTTGGCGCGCTGGTTCTCGGACGACACCGATCGCTGAGCAGGTTGCCTGTCGGGCGACCCTGCTGGCATGTTCCGATCGCTCGACCCCTGCGCCGCTTGGGGCGTTCTGGCATCCTGCCGCCGGGATTGGGGTGACGCCCCGTTTTCCCCCCCAACCCCGGCTGCTAAGGGTTTACGTTGGCCAGGTAACGGACGCGATCCGTCGTGGAGCCGGTATCTCCGCGAAGCCCGTCCAGTACTTTTTTGGTCTTTTCATGGCCCTCTTCGCTCTGCCGAATGATCAACGACGGTGGGTTCGGAAAATAGCGGATCGTTCCCTTTCCGCCGTTCTTCTCCCAGCTATCGGGCTCCACAACGTCTTCGATCAGCTCGATCAGCTCATCGCTCAAGTTGCTCTGGCCTGGGGCTGCCGCGCCGTTCGTGTTCCCGCCCACGGGCACGTTACGGAACCCGAAGCCACCGAAGCCACCCAGGCCGCCCAGGCCGCCACCCAGGCCACCCAGGCCACCGCCCAGACCGCCTAACCCACCGCCGAGGCCACCCAAGCCGCCGCCAAGACCACCTAAACCACCGCCCAAGCCACCACCGAAGCCACCACCGAAGCCGCCACCGAAGCCACCGAGACCTCCTAGTCCGCCACCGAGGAACGCACCCGGTGGGATCACGAGGTCGGCCACCGGATACACCTTCGTGATCAACGTTTCACTCGCCTTCGTCTCCGTGGTGATCAGCAAGACGTCGTCGGCGACGATAAAGGACAGGCCAATTTGGCTGAGGGCGAGTTTCAACGCGCTGCGCAGCGGAATCTGCTCGACCTCGATCGTGATCTGCTCATCGGTCGTCAGGCCTTCTTCCTCAATCGCTTGCCGATCAAGCACGATGTTGACCCCGGTCTGCTGCCGCAGGTAATCGACGAACTCACCGAGCGGCGTCTGCTCGAACGAAAGGGTCTGAGGCTGCTCCAGGGCGTCCAAGATTCGCTGCTCGGCTTCGCTTGGACTGGACAGGTCGATCGAGGCCCACTTCCGCAGTCGCCGCTCCGACATTTCACGCCACCACTGCGGGTCGGGATATTCGACAGGGGGCTCGTCCGGGAAGGGAATGTGAGACTTGTCCACCTCGAGCCAGGTCAGTAACGTCCTGTGCATGCGGAAGTCACGGAGATCGAAGATCTCCGACAGGGTCGCCAACACCTCGGAGTGGAACCTTGCTGTCATGAGGATACTCGAACTTGGATCGACCGCGAAGACACGCGTAGCGCGTACCTGATTGGCCGGTCCTGTGGGCCAGCGTGCCCCCTGGGTTGGATCAATGATCAACGCCATCTTGGCGCGCTCGAGCGCTTCGCGGAACCGACGCTCGTCCATCAGGTTTTCGAAATCCTCAATGATCTGGTCCAGCTCGATTTGCTCCTGCAAGAGCTCCCGATTCATGCGTTCCATCTCTTGCAGTACCGCCTCGCGGCGAAGTCGTTCGGCCTCCTCGTGATCGAGACGTTCCTTCTCACGATAGGCAAGGCGGAGCCTGGCCTCCACCTGCCGCCTCAATTGCACCCGTACCGACTCGGGCACGTCCGTGGCCGCCTCAACCCGCTCCTGTGCCAGTTTCAGCACCTCAATTGCCTGATCGGCTTCCCCCTGCTCCAGCAGAGCCCGAGCCTGCCGGAGGTCTCGCGAGACTGCAACACGCAGTTGCTGGATTCGGATCCGTTCCCGCTCCTGGGCGCGTTCCAAAGTCGCCGGGGCTTGCTCACCCCCTTCTTGACCGCCTTCCTGGCCGGCGGCAGGCGCCTCCTGGTTTCCCCCCTCTTGGGGTTGCTCCTGAGCCTGCAGGCGAGCGATCTGCTTCAGGCCGCCGCGAGCATCGAGATTGAAGGGATCGTGCTCAAGCGCCCGCTGGAAGAACTTCCGGGCAGTCTCTTTATCACCCCTGGCAAGAGCTTGATAGCCCAACCCGACCAATTGGGTAACCGCCGCTTCGTAGCTGACCCGGATGGTCTTGAGAGCCTGTTCTCCTCCAGGAATCGACGAGAACCGCCGGCCACTCCAGTCCCGCCAAAGATCGGGCAGAAAGACCATGTCCGGCCGCGACGCCCCCACCTCGACGGCCTTCGACAGGAGCACCTTCGCCCCGCCGATGGAACCGCTGACCTCGATTGTCAGCCGTTGGCCGCTCTTAAACCTGCCGGAGAACAACACCAGGACCTCCTCGCCCGCACGCAGAGGCGGCAGTGGATTGGGGAGGACACGGACCGCGGGGGTAATGTGAACGTCGCGGACGCGGACGATCGGTACCTGCAGAGCCCGGAGCAGATCCGCCGCGACTTTGCTCAAGTCCGTCTGCGGCGAAAGCGAAAACAGGGTGCCACCCGTACGTGAGGCCAACTGCTGCAAGAAGGGGAGATCGCGACGAAGCCCCGCCGCAACCGTGAACACAGGCACCCCAGTCTCCCGGATCGCGTCCAGAGCCGCAGACGCTTCCTCAGGCCGGACAAGACGATCCGTCTGAAGTCCGTCGCCAATGAATACCACCGCCACGTCTTCGTGACGGGAGACAAGCCGACGATGCAGGCCATTCAACACAGCAACGGTGTCGCTGGTGCCGAGCGGGGTCGTGTTCGCAAGTACAGCCAGATGTTGGCCAAGCTCACCCGCCCTGGTCGGCCCAGACGTCAACCACACAAGTTCGCGATTGGCCAGGGCAAGCTCGACCCGTGTTGCGGGCGGCAGAGCCTGGACGATGCGACGGAGCAGCGCGACGGTCTGCTTCCAAGCTGCACCGGCCTGATTACCGGAGTTGTCCGCTATCAAAATGACCGATCGCGGTTGGCTCCCCTGAACATCCAGGTTCGCTTTCAGCAGCGCGGCAGCATAGGAAGTGCCGTCCGGCGCGACGTACGGAAACACGCGTACGTCCAGGCTAGCCGCGTTCTCTGCACTGGCCAACGGAGCCAGACAGCAGAGACCGCCAAGGGCGACCAGGAGAGTGAGATAACGTCGTCGCTTGGACATGCCTGCAAACTCCGGCTGTTTCGTGGCTGTACTTGCTGACCTCATGCCCCGATCGGTCCCTCGTGCGCTTTTCCTCACCTATAGTCTACGCCAGGGGCGCGGGACGGACCCAACCCGGCCCAACACTTAGTCGCTCGCGAGGGCTCGCTGTTCACGCGGCCCGAACCGGGTGGCGGACCGGACGCCGGGTTGGGACAATCCTACCGGCCGTAGCGCCGCCGGGACTGCTTGGTCCGGTGCCCCAGCCCCACACCAACGCGGCGCAGACCTTACTCCGGAATGTCGGAACCCGGCAAGCCGACGTGACCGCGGGCAATCCCGAATGCCTGGCCGCCGGCGAGCACATGGCTCCGACAGCGTTGCGCTTGCACCCCGGTCACGATTCGTCTAGCCCTGTTCGGCCGCCCGGTTTCCTCCTTGCAAGGTGGGAGCGATTCACCTAGGAACAAGAGCGGCAAACTCGTACCATTGCGCGGCGGCGCTGCCTACCGCGGCTGCGCGGCGTCAGAACAGGGGACCGGTCGGTTGACGCATCAACCTCAGCGGCAGAACGGACACGCAATCGCCGAGTGAGTTCCGATGTACCGTGTTGCCCACGTTATCCCCACGCTCGTTCGTGGGGGAGCAGAAAAACAGCTCGTTCTCCTTGCCACCGGGCTCCGGGAGGTTTCCTTCGAGCCCGAGGTGATCGTGCTCACACAGAGCGGCCCGTACGAACGCCAGTTGCGTGAGGCGGGGGTGCCGGTTCACGTGGTGGGCAAACGATCCAAGGTAGATCCCCTTTCCCTGGGGCGGCTGGTCCGCGTGCTCCGCCGGGGCAATTACGACATCGTCCAAACCTGGCTTTTTGCAGCCAACTGCTACGGCCGCGTCGCGGCCTGGCGGGCCCGAGTGCGCGCCATCGTGGCTACGGAACGATGTTGCGATTGGTGGAAGAGCCCCGCCCATTTCTGGATGGATCGCCAGCTCGCGCGGATCACCGCCAAAATCGTGGCGAATTCCAGGGGGGTAGCTGAGTTCTACCGGGAGCAGGTCGGCATACCGGCCGAGAAGATCACCGTGATCCCGAACGCTGTCGAACTGCCGGAAAACCTTACCTTTGTCGATAGAGCGGCATTACGCAGGTCCCTGGGGCTGCCCCCGGACAGTTTCGTGGTGGGCTTTGTCGGGCGACTCTGGCCCCAGAAGCGGGTTTCCGATCTCATCTGGGCCTGCGATATCGTCCGCAACATTCGTCCGGAGATTCGCCTGCTGGTCGTGGGGGAGGGGCCTCTGCGTGCGGAACTTCAGCAGTACGCTGTCGACGTGGGCATGGGGGAACGCACCGTGTTTACCGGCGAACGAGACGATGTCTGGCAGCTCCTTCAGGCCATGGACGTGTTCGTCCTACCCAGCGCATTTGAAGGGATGCCCAATGCTCTGATGGAAGCAATGGCTGCCGGTCTGCCCGTCATCTGCACAGATATCCCGGGCAGCCGCGAACTTATCCAGCATGACTCCACCGGTTTGCTCGTGCCGGTGGGCAATCGTGCCGAGATCGCGCGTGCGATCCGCCGCGTGATGGATGAACCCGAATTGCGGAAGACCCTGGGCGAGCGAGGCCGGCGTTTCGTACTCGATCACTACAGCCGAAAGAAGATGATCAGCCAGTATGTCGCCCTCTACCGAAGTCTTCTGGAAAGCTCCGGCCCGGCCATTGCGGTTCCGGAGCGGTCGGCGCCCGCCGTACGCAAGCTTCGTGGTCGCCAGCCGGCTCCGGGTGCCATCCGCGCAGCGTTGTTGTAGCTGCCTTCTTCTTCGGCTGGTTCGCAAGCCTGACGAGTTGGCTCGCTCTTCGGCGGTGAAGAACGCCACAATGGCTCATCTTGCGTCGCTGTTGCTCGGCACCGTAGAAGGCCGCTATCCAGGGCCAGGACGTACGGGACCGTCGTAGAGGCGGACCGGTCTGGTTAGGTCGAGGCGCGGTTCAGCACGAGTCGGCCCGGGGAACCAGTCTTCCAAGATCCCGCAGGGAGACATCCGGATCACCGGGACCGCGGAGAAGGCGCATCCAGGACGGGTCCGCCGCACCGGCGAGCTTTGCCGCTGCGCGCAGCCAGCAGCGTACGCCGCGAAACTACCGGCTTGCGGGTTCGATCGACTGCCTCGCCATGGGCTGGTTCGTGCAGACGGCGGGCGGTGTTTCGGGGTGAGTAAGACCGCGTTCCTCCGTTCGCGGCGGCCGGACGATACTCCGGGGAGCGAAGCACGTAGAGTACTGAAGACCACCCCCTGACGATGGCGTTCGTCGCTTCCCGGCCCCGGCGAGGCGACCGGGGACCAGCGGTGCTCGTCCGCTATGAGCGGCGATTGTTCCTGGACCTGGTCAAGACCTGGCAATGTGTGGCATTTGCGGCGTAGTCTGGACTGGCTCCCAGCGGCCGGTGACGGCCGAGATGTTCGCCGACGCCGTGGGAGCTTTGTACCACAGGGGGCCCGACGACGAGGGCTTCTACGAGCATCCCCACGCTCTGCTGGGTTTTCGCCGGCTCGCGATCATCGATATCGAAAGCGGCCACCAGCCCATGTCCAACGAGGACGGAACCGTCTGGGTTGTCTTCAATGGGGAGGTCTACAACTTCGCGGAGCTTCGCCGCGATCTCGCCGCGAAAGGACATCGGTTTCGTACGCGTAGCGACACGGAAGTGATCGTCCACCTGTATGAGGATCTCGAGGAGGAGTGTATCGGCCGGCTCCGTGGCATGTTCGCGCTGGCGATATGGGATGAGCGACGCCGTAAGCTCGTTCTCGCACGCGACCGCCTCGGGCAAAAGCCCCTGGTCTACTGGCAGGGCAACGGCACCCTGGCGTTCGCCAGCGAGCTGAAGGCGCTGCGGAGACTCGGCCTGGTCCGTGGTGATGTGAACCCCTTCGCGATCGACGCGTTCCTCACCTACCAGTACATCCCCCACCCGATGACAATCTACACCGACGCGCACAAATTGCCCCCAGGACATCTTGGCGTCTGGGAGAACGGGCAGTTCTCCATCCGGCCTTACTGGCAACCGCCACTTGGGGAGGAAACGGCGCTGCCGGAAGCTGAGGCTATCGAGCGGCTGCGGCATCTCCTTACCGAGGCAGTCCAACTGCGATTGATCAGCGACGTCCCCCTGGGGGCTTTTCTATCCGGGGGCGTTGATTCGACCATTGTGGTCGGTCTTATGCAACAAACCCAAACGCAGCCCACCCAGACGTTCTGCGTGGGGTTTACACGGAGGGAGTTCGACGAACGGCATTACGCACGAGCCGTGGCGGAGCATCTTGGTACGGAACACCGTGAGCAGGTCGTCGAACCGGACTGTATGGCGATCTTCCCCCGCCTGGCCTGGTTTTACGACGAACCTTTCGGAGACAGCTCAGCGATACCGACGTTTCTCCTGTCGGAGTGGACGCGGCAGCACGTCACCGTTGCACTGACGGGCGATGGCGGGGATGAGCTGTTCGCCGGTTACCCTCGCTACCGTGCGGTTCGCTTGGGCGGGTGGTTCGATCGACTGCCTGCGGTGGTGCGCTACGTGATCGCCAATCCCCTTTGGCGACACCTTCCCGTTTCGCCTCGGCAGAAGTCGAAGCTGCGCCGTCTGCGCAAGTTAATGCTGGCTCTCCGCGAGTCGCCCGAGCGGCGCTACCTCCGCTGGATCGTGATCTTCGATAACGACGCGCGGCATGCGCTCTACTCCGCCGGGTTCCGCCGTGCCCTCGGCGATGCTGACCCTGCCGAGTTCCTCATGGACGCCTACAGCCGCTGCGCCGGGCGCGACTTCGTTACCCGCACCGGCCTGGTGGACCTTCTCACGTACCTTCCCTGTGACTTGCTCACTAAGGTCGACATCGCGAGCATGGCGCACAGCCTGGAGTGCCGCAGCCCGTTTCTGGACCATCATGTGGTCGAATTCGCCGTGCGGCTGCCGCTCCGCTACAAGATGCGCCGCCTTTCGGGCAAGTGGATCCTCAAGCGTGCTTTCGCTCCGTTCTTTCCCCCCTCCGTTCGGCGGCGCCCCAAGATGGGCTTCGGGGTACCGATTGATAGCTGGTTCCGCGGTCCCCTGGCCCAATTCGTGCGCGACGTGTTGCTCGATCCCGCTTCCCTCTCCAGAGGGTACTTCGACCGGGCTGCCATCGAGACTCTGGTCTCGGAACATACTTCCGGAGCGTGGGACCACAGCTACCGCCTGTGGTGTCTGGTCATGCTCGAACTCTGGCACAGATTCCACCTGGACAAGCAAGCTGTTCGTCCACCGGAGACCCCCCTGATCAGAACGCAAGTGCAGTAGCCGCTGAGGAGCGCCGCCCTTGGCCCTGGCGAGCTTGCGAAGAGCACGACCGAGCCCAGCTCCTGATCACGTCCCTGCCATCCGCAGACGGGGCTAAACCGAAGTGCTTGGCCGCTGGGCGGGAGACCGCTAGCATCCCCCCTGGACGTCCCGCCGGTGTGGCGCGGTGCAATGCGGAGAACGCTCTTTGGGGGCCGGTGCATGGGGACCAGACTGGCTCGTGGATCCGGGTACTTGCGACCGGCTGCTTGGAGATGCCGGGCACGACCGTGTAGCCTGCCGCTCATCCTGCTCTGGTGGGAATGGACCTGGTTAGGGCCGGCGGTGCCAGATCAGCGTAGCCGCCGCCTACGGCGGTTGCGGATGCGAAGCCGTGTTCGGCGCGGGCGTCTCGCTTTTGGGTCGGGCTCAGGGACTCTCGCGCGATACTCCGTGAACTCGTGAAGCGCTCGTTCCCTTTCTTCCGCGGTCACGATGGCCGGTTTTTCGAGTTCCTTCACCTCGTCAGATGTTAGGGCCTTTGAGGCCCTGAGCTCATCGATCCAGTTCCAGAACTCTTCGCTGGCTTTCACCTCGGCGCCACGCTGCTCCGCCACCGAGCGGATGAAGCTGTCCGAGGTCACGACGACCAGGTCTCGCGGTCCGGTGTCGTCACGGATCATCTCGATGATGAGATCGTCGGCATCGGGCCAGTCGAGTGCACGGACAACTTCGATCCCCCTGATCGTTTCTCGCCGCCTCTCCCACAGCGGGGCATCCGCTTTGGCGTCAAAGACGATCGTGCATCGGGAGAAAAGCGGGAGGCATGTTTCGGACAATTGGTCGATGAGCCGCATGGCTGCGCGCCGAATGTCGGGGGGATCCCGGTCCGTTCCGTCGGCGTTTAGCCACGGGGTAGCATGGAGCAGATTGTACCCGTCGATAAGCAGACGCACGGCTCATCCTGGCAACAGTTTGGAGTGCGGAACCTGCGACACACTCCAATGTTACGCGCTTCCGTCCAGGGCCGAGTCGGTGTGACTCGCTCGAGCGGGCTAGGCTGCCATGGGGCGAGGCATAGCCGCCATGGAGGGATGGACCGGGCCATGATGGGGCGAAGGATCCGTCGTCGCGACCAACGCCGTTTTCAGAGGGGGGTGGTCAGTTGGCCGGTGTTCGTACGGATGGCGTCTGGTCTGAGCGAGTGCTTCAGTTCGCCGGCGACGAACACATGGACGGCGCGTCCCTTGAGAACCCATCCGGCAAACGGGCAGTTTCGGCTCTTCGAGCGAAAAGCCTCCGGATCCACGGTCCATTCCAGGTCGGGATCGATGATCGTAATGTCCGCTTCTACTCCGGGCCGCAAATGGCCACGGTCGATGCCCAGGATCTGAGCCGGTCCCACGGTGAAACATTCGATCAGTTTGGGCCAGTCGAGGTAACCAGGTTCAATCAGACTACGCACGCAGACACCCAGCATCGTCTCCAGTCCGATCATTCCGAACGGAGCGCGATCAAGTTCGAGCTCCTTTCGCGCGGGAGCGTGGGGTGCGTGGTCGCTGGCGATCACATCAATCGTGCCATCCACCAGCCCTTCGATCAATGCGTCTACATCGCGGCGGGTTCGCAGAGGGGGGTTGACCTTGTAGACGGAATCGAAAGAGGTGAGAGCTTCGTCGGTGAGTGCAAGGTGATGGGGGCATACTTCAGCGGTCACGCGGATCCCACGCTTCTTGGCCTGCCGCACGAGTTCCACCGACCCGGCGGTGGAGAGATGCTGAAGATGGAGCTTGCCTTCGGTGTCTGCTGCGAGCAGAATGTCCCGGGCGACCATGATCTCTTCGGCAACCCTGGGCATGCCGGGTAGCCCAAGTCGCATGGAGACGATACCTTCGTTCATTACCCCGCCTTGCGTGAGCTCAGGCACCTCCGGGTGGTTCAAAATCGCCCGGTCGAACATGCGGGTGTACTGAAGGGCGCGCCGCATGATCTCGGCGGAGGCGATCGGTGCACCGTCATCGCTGAACGCGACGGCCCCCCCCTCGACAAGCTGGCCGATTTCGGCGAGTTCTTCTCCGGCGCGTGCCTTCGTGACCGCCCCCACGGGATAAACCCGCGCCTGACGGGCTCGGCCCGCCTGGAGATAGACGAATTCGGCTGCTTCCCGCGTATCGATGGCGGGATTGGTGTTCGGCATACACGCGACGGAAGTGAACCCGCCGGCAATGGCTGCTGCGGCCCCGGTAGCGATCGTCTCACTTTGCTCGTCACCCGGCTCGCGAAAATGCACGTGCATGTCGATCAGCCCCGGGCAGACGATCAGTCCGGCCGCGACGAGAACCTCATCGGCCGACTCCTGGATCGACGGTGCGATCATGGCCACACGGCCGTCGCGAACCAGAAGATCGGCCACGGTGTCCATCCGCTGCGCAGGGTCAATGACGCGACCTTGCTTGATCAGCAGGGAGCGTTGCACGTTTCTTCTCCAAGCACGGAGCCTTCCTTCGCCGCTGACTAGTGCACCAAAGCGGGGCGCGGCGCTCCACCACTCACAAGGTACAACACCGCCATCCGCACGGCCAACCCGTTTGTCACCTGGCGGAGCACCGCCGACTGGGGGCCGTCGGCAACACCGGGGGTCAGTTCGATGCCCCGGTTGATCGGCCCCGGGGCAAGGAGGAGCACGTCGTCCTTTGCTCGTTTGAGCCGTTCTTCGGTTACCCCATACAGAGCAAAGTACTCCTGGATCGAGGGGAACAAGCCGGCACGCTGTCGTTCAAACTGGATGCGGAGCACGTTGAGCACATCGCAGCGGGGGAGGATTTCGTCCAGGGAGTAGGCGATCTCAACACCAAGTTCGGCAATAGAGCGGGGGATCAAGGTGGGGGGCCCACAGACGATGACGTGAGCACCTAGCTTGGTGAGCGCCCAGATATTGGACCGGGCGACGCGGCTGTGCGCGATGTCACCGATCAATGCCACCGTAAGCCCCTCGATCCTTCCCTTGATATCGCGGATCGTGAAAACGTCCAGCAGCGCCTGGGTGGGGTGTTCATGGGCCCCATCGCCGGCATTGACGACCGAGCAGTTTAACGTGCGGGCCAGCACGTGGGGCGCTCCCGGAGTTTGGTGGCGGACGACCATGATGTCGATCCCCATGGCCTCGATATTGCGCGCCGTGTCGATGTACGTTTCCCCCTTGGCCATGCTCGATGCGGAAACGGTGAAGTCGATCGTGTCGGCAGACAAACGCTTCGCCGCCAGGCTGAACGATGTCCGCGTGCGGGTCGAGGGTTCGAAGAACAGGTTCACCACCACCTTCCCCTGGAGCGCGGGCACCTTCTTGCGCGATCGCGCCGAAACCTCTCGAAAACTGGCGGCCGTGTCGAGAATCGCCTCGATTTCCCAGCGTTCCAGATGCTCGAGATCGAGCAGATGACGGCGGGTCCAGGCTCGCGAAGCCTTCGCCGGCCCTGTCAAATCGGTAGCCATGGCATCGCCCCATGCCGCAATGCGCCTTGCCCCTTACTTCCGCCGGACAATCGCGTCCTCATCGTCCAGCTCTCGAAGGTGCACCTCGATCCGCTCCTCAGGGGCTGCTTCCACCCGCAATGCCACCGCATCGGGTTGGATCGGAAGCTCACGACCACCACGATCGACCAAAACCACCAGCCGAACCGCCAACGGACGGCCGAGGTCGCTGAGCGCATCGAGAGCTGCACGAACGGTCCGGCCCGTGTGGAGCACATCGTCCACGAGCAGGACGAGCCGGTCGTCGATGGGAAAGTCGATTTCGGTTCCCTTGAGGATCGGAATACGCGGGCCGCGATCCAGGTCGTCACGATAGAGCGTGATGTCCACCGCGCCCAGGGGCATTTCCCATCCCAACTGCGCGCGCCAGATCTCCAGAAGCCGCTTTGCAAGCAGCACACCGCGTGTTCTGATGCCGACGACCACCGTGCGCGCCGGGTCAGAGACCAGACGAGCCGTCCTGTCGGCCAGAAAGTCGATCAGCGACTGGAACTCGTGTTCCGGAACCAAGACGACGAGGTTCTTCTGCCGGTTCCCTGCCTCCACGATTCGTCTCCTGCGGGGGCCGTCTTTCAAGCGGACGGCACACCGCTACCGAGTCTCGAAAAGCAGAAGTCTACATCCTGGTGCGGAATGCGCTGGCGCGTTTCGGTTACCTCAGCCAATCTTATGGAACTTCCCATCCTCGCAGGTCGAAGGCGACAGCGATGGGACGGAGATCGTCCCGCCGAGCACCCACAGCCACTCGGGTTCCCCCGGTCTGACTTCCCAATCGAATTGCTCTCGTCTGCCCGGTCCACTCAGGACCGGCTCACAACCCCGGGCTCTGATGGCGACCCACCCCGGTACTGACCCAGGAACAGGTCCCGACCGAGTACAAGGTTCCGCATCTTCCTGTCGGCCACACTGCGTGGCAGCATCCAGAACCCACAGTCCGGGTGGACGTACTTCAGTCGCTCCTCACCCACAACCTCCACCACCCGTTCGATCCTGCGAGCGACCTCCTCAGGCGTTTCCACCGAGTTGTCTTTGATATCGATCACGCCGATCCCAAGACGGATCTCCGGGCGGATTTCCCGTACGACATGAAGCTCGTCGTAACCGTGCCGGGCGAACTCCAGCACAAGGTGGTCGCAGTTGAGGCTGTTCAAAAAGGGAACGAGGCGGTCCCAAGTGCCTTGTTGGATCCTTTGCCCGCCATAATTGCCAAAGCAAAGATGAACCCCTTTCTCCACACCTTCCGGCACAGCCGCAAGAACGAAGTTAATCGCTTCGCTGGCTAGATCCGCCAGTTCCGGATGGCCCGTCACGTTCGCTTCATCGATCTGAACCACGTCCGGGTGAATGCCCCGCACCTGGTTGGCCAGCACGTGAGCGATCGCCATCGTAAGCTGCTGACGATCATGGTAGTAGGCATCCATGAGAACCTGAGCGAGCATGAACGGGCTCGTCACGGTGAACTTCACGGGCTTGTGGGTGAGCCGCCGCACCAGGGCGAAGTCCTCGTTCAGATGCAAGGCCCCCTCACCTACAGGCCCCCGTACGATGCCCGCCGGCCGGAGCCGGTAGGCGGTCGTCTGCTGACGGCGGTATTCCTCGAGTTCCGTACGGGTCAGCTCGTGGTCAATGCCGCTCATCCGCCGCACGAAGTACTCGATCATGCCGTTCGTCTCGGGATGATTGATGTCGAACCGTGCCAGTTCGCCGTCGGTCACGACGTCGATTCCGGCCAGCTCCTGCGTTTTCAAGACCACCATAATGGCATCAATCAGCGACTGACGGGTCGGGAAAAGCTTCAGCCACTCGGGCATCGGGTACGAGCCAACTACCGTGGTCAGCAGTGTCATGACGACCTCCTTTCGTGTTTCAGACGTGGCCAGATCAGGCTCGAAGCCGGCTGGGCTGCAGACTACCGCTGCGTTTAACTGTACACTGAACCGTGTATGGCTCGCCAGCGGGATCGGTCTCAGTCCTGGAGGAGTCGCTTGCCGGGTTCTGGCGGGCTGGTCAGCGCGGCGACCCAACAGGCATGGTGGGGCCTGGGATGTGAGTAAGCGGAGTGGGCGATGCGAGTCGCCAAGGGACTAATCTGGCTTGCCATTGGGGTGATCATCGGCCTGGGCGTTGCCCGATTCACGCCGTCCCGAGAAAAACCGGTACAACCGGCCAAATCGGATCTGGATCGCGAACGGCTCGATGCCGAGTTGCGCCGGTGGCAGGAACACTGGCAGAAGCTCACGAAGGAATGGGGGGGCAAACAGGCGGCACAGCCTCAAAAGCTGATCGATGCTCTGCACAGCCTGCGTGTCGAGTTGCTCCGCCTCACGGAGCTTCCCTCCGACACCAATCTTCCCGCTCTGGTCAGGAGGATCATCCAGGAACGCGACGAGCTGCAGGAGCAGCTTAGAGCGGCGCGCGAGGCCCTGCTCGCCGCTACTGCCGTCAAAGACGAGCCACCGCCGCAGGAACTGGTGGCCTATGCCGAGGATCTCCACCGCGAGCGGCTCGAGCACCAGGGCCAATTGGACGAGCTCCTCCGCCAAAAGGATGAGGAGATTGGCCGCCTTGCCGACCGTCTGAAGAGTTTGGCCACGCGTCTGCAGCAGGAGCGGCAAAGCCGGCGTGAGATCGAGCTGGAGATGCTCCGTCAGGTTGATCGCCTGAGAGCGGCACTGGAGGGGTTGAAGAAATACGTGCCCCCTCCTCTGGAGATCCAGCGGCAAAAGGCCGATGGGAAGATTGTCCGGGCAAACAACGCAAAGGGTATCGCGTGGATCAACCTGGGCAGTCGCGAGCACGTCCGGCCAGGGATCACATTCTCCGTCTGGTCCGCGCTGGATAGCGTAGCCATCGATCGACCTAAGGCAAAGCTCATGGTCACACGCGTCATCGACCGCGGACTTTCTGAAGCGAGAATCCTCGAATGTGATCCACGTCACCCGGTGGTTCCGGGGGATCTGATCGCGAGCGTAGCCTGGGCACCAGGAACGCGCCCCACGTTCGTTCTGGCGGGAGTGATCGATCTTGACGGTGACGGCGAAGACGACCGGGCAATCGTGAAGAACGCTATCCACAGACAGGGGGGCGAGGTTGTGGCCGAGCTGCTCCCCGACGGAACAGTGATCGGGCACCTGACACCTCGCCTGCGCTACTTCGTGCGGGGATCGGTCACCGCTTCCCATGCTCGCGCGGCCATGGAACGGCTCGAGCAGGAGGCGCGGGACTACGGTGCCTACATTATCGACGTGGACAAGCTGGCGGATTACCTCGGGATTTCCCTTGCGGCTTTGCGACGAAGGCAACCCTAGCGGCGCAGCAATGGCAAAGACATTTCCCGCTTTCTACCGCGAGAAGCAGCCGGTGATTTCCTTCGAGGTCTTTCCTCCGCGCGACCCCGCGGCTGAGGAACGGTTCTGGCGCGTGTTGCCCGAACTGGTCAACCTGCGCCCGGATTTCATCACGGTTACCTACGGCGCCATGGGGAGCACGCGGGATCGGACCATCGAGATCGCGGCACGTGTGAAGGCTCAGTTCGGGCTCGAGACCGCCTGTCATTTGACCTGCGTGGGGGCGTCCAGGGGGGAATTGACCGAGATCATCACGGAGATCTACTCCCGCGGAATCCGCAACATTGTGGCGCTCCGTGGTGATCCCCCCAAAGGCGAGACCGAATTTCGGCCCCCTGCAGACGGGTTCTCCCACGCTAACGAGCTCGTCGCGCACATTCGGCAGCTCGAGCGCGAGAACAACTGGGAACGGCTCGGCATCGCGGTCGCCGGATACCCCGAGAAACATCAGGAAGCGCCAGACATGGACACGGACCTCCGCTACCTAAAGCAGAAGGTCGAAACGGGGGCCGATGTCGTGATCACCCAGCTCTTCTTCGACAACCGCGACTTCTACCGTTTCCGCGAGCGCGCCCAGGCGATCGGCATCCAGGTGCCGATTGTGCCCGGCTTGATGCCGATCCTCTCCGCCCGCCAGATCCGGCGGATCACAACAATGTGCGGTGCTTCGATTCCCCCACCGCTGGCCGAAGAATTGGCCAGAGCCGAGGGGGACGATGCCCTTGCAGAGCAGATCGGCGTCCGCCAGTGCATCGAACAGGCGAGCGACCTGCTCCGAAACGGAGTTCCTGGCATCCACTTCTACGTGCTCAACCGCTCATCCCACATGCGCGCCGTCATGGCGGCTCTCCGGCCGGTTATCGAAGAAGTGCTCCGCGTTCCGGAACAAGCATGACGCCGTCCAGCGTCCGGTCGCTCGGGCGCGATTACGACGGCCGTCCTCCCGCTCCGCCGTTGTCCGACCCCGGCCGGCAACGCCGCATTCTCACCCCCCAAGGCCCCCATCCGCAACGGCAATCGCACCGTCCTGCCCTGCCGACCAACCTGCGGCCCGTGTGCCCGCTCGAACTCTTCCCCCCATCCGTTCGGCTCACGAATAACACCGGAACAGGGCGCAGGCTGCGGGAAGATTCCGCACTTGCGCAAACCAATCCCGCACCATGGCTACTCGGTGCCGCCAAGCATGCGGCCCGGAGGATGCACCGATCCCCGCGAGCCAGGCACTGCTTTTCAAAACTTCTCCGACTGCGTGTGGCTAAGACGAACGCGCAGCTTCGTCGACGATCGCCTGCAGCTCGGCGGACACCTTCTCGACTACCTCCTTACACTGCTGGAAGGCATCGGGGAAGATCTGAGGCATCACCGTCGATGGCAGGATCGTGGCTATCCGTGTGTTGCCATCGTCGGTGTAAACGAGAATACTGCACGGCATGCACAGCCCCACCAGAGGTTCAGCCTGCAGTAGCGTGTTCGCCGGTGCGGGGGCGCAGATATCGATCGACTTAATCCGCCTGGATTGGGGGAAACCCTTGGCCGTGAGAATCTCTGAGAACTCATGGGCCCCCAGGATGCCGAACTTGTGCGCCTCTGCCGCTCGCCGCACGGCTACGCAAGCATCCTCAAAACTCTTCTCGGTGCTCACGCAGTAAACACACTTCGTCTCTGTGGCCATCGGTCTGCCTCCTTTGCCGTTCCAGGTTGGACTGGCACCGATTTTCGCTTGCCGGTACGTGCGTCGTTACGCCCCCCGCACCGCGCACCACTCACTCGCTGTAGAAATCCGCCACGCGGACCGTCTCCACCAGTTTGCCTGCCTTCTCGGCGTACTGCACGTGCAGCGGGTGGTCGAGATAAGTCTGGATGTCCTCAAGCCGATCGAAGTAGACGTACAGCCCCACGTCGTAGTCGCGGATGTGGATGGGACGATCGCCCGGAGCCCGTCGCCCCGCCTTCACGTCACGAACAACAGGGACCTTGGAGAGCAACCGGTGAGCTTCGTTGATCAGCGTATCCGCAGCGTCCTTCGGGGCGTCGCTCTTTAGCTTGAAGAACACGACGTGCACCACCCCTTTTGGCTTGGCCGGAACCGCGGTCGCCTTGCGATGGAGCAAAACCCCGGCCAGGGCGCCCACAAGAAGCAGAGCAACATACGAGCCACATCGGATAGCAACGCGGTGCCTCATGGTGCTTCTCTCCCGTTGTCGAACGATCCTACCGGTCCTGACCATTGTACCTGTCCATCGTCGTACCTCGCCCGACGCACAAAAACTCCTTAGCATTCCAAACAAGCCGCCGGCATACAACGGCGACCGGGCACACGAGTACCCTACGAGAGGAGGAACCACTTTGGCCGAACCATACGGTGCCATCTTCGACATGGACGGCGTCCTGATCGATTCGTTCGAAGCGCACTACGAAAGTTGGAAGAGAGTGGCCGAAACACACGGCCTACCGCTATCGCGCGCCGACTTTGCCCGTACGTTCGGGCGCACGTCGCGGGAGATTATCCAGACGCTGTGGCCGGAAATTGGGTGCGACGAGGCGAGGGTCCAGGCGATCGACGACGAGAAAGAGGCGTTCTTTCGTGAGATCATTGCGGACCGATTACCGGAGATGCCCGGCGCGCGCGAGCTTCTCGCGTCCCTCCGCAGGGAGGGGTGGAAGATTGCGATCGGGTCGTCCGGACCACCGGAGAACGTCCGTCTGGTCGTTCGAGCGTACGGTGCTGAGTTCTTTGACGCTGTGGTCACCGGCATGGATGTGCAGCGAGGCAAGCCGGAACCGGATGTGTTCCTGCTTGCTTCGGAACGCACGGGGGTTGAACCACGGCGTTGTGTGGTGCTCGAGGACGCACCGGCGGGCATCGAGGCCGCTCACCGGGCAGGCATGGTGGCGGTGGGGGTCGCCAGCACGGGACGGTCGCGGGAACAGCTTGCCGCGGCCGAGCTCGTGGTCGAGTCGCTAGCCGAACTCACGCCGGCCTTACTTCGCCAACTCGTTCTCAGCCGACGGCAATAAAAGCTCGGCTACTGGAGACCCGAGTTCGTCTTGGCTCGGTTCCGCAGCACGCGATCGATTACGAAGAAGGGAATCCCGCAGAGCACGGGGATGACGCCGATCAGGGCAAGCCAGCGTGCATAGGCAAGCGATGACCACAACATGTAGACGGAACTCGCTACGAAGAACAGGACGGGGACTGGGTAGAAGGGCACACGGAAAGGGCGTTCAATGTTCGGATACTTCTGACGAAGTACAACGACGGAGAGACCGCTCAGGCTGAAGAAAAACCAGAACACCGGTGCCGTACCGGCGACCAGCGCTTCGAAGCCTCCCTGGTACTGTTCCCACGGGATCGGCCCAACCTGGAAAGCGGCCAGGAAGGAATCGAGCAGCCGCTGCCCTGTTCGTGTGCCGACGAGCAGGACGAACGCAAGGGAGATGATCCCCTGGACGAGCAGCGCCTGTATGGGGGCCGCACGCTTCGTGTCCCACCGCGCCAGCCAGCCCAGCGAGGGGAAGTCCTGGCCCAGCACGACGTAGACACGCGCGCCCGTGAAGATCATGCCGTTGATTGCCCCTGCAGCCGAGAGCATGATCATGATGCTCACGAGTTGCCCCGCCCGGGTACCGAAGACGTGGGAAAGAACAGCCTCTGCGGGTGTCGCCGTACCACGAAGCTCCTCAAAGCTCAGCACAGCCAGATAAGCTACGTTGACGAGAAGGTACAAGGCCGTGATTCCGGCAATTCCGTAGATCAGAGCCCGGGACAGATCTCGCTTCTGGTCCTCCACCTCCGCAGCAAGAAAAGCGCACTCATTCCACCCCCCATATGCGTACAGAACGAACACCAGGGCAAGCCCAAGCCCGGCCCCCTCGATTGGGCGAGGCGCAGCGAAGACGCCTTCGTAGCTGCCCCACAGCAGTCCGACGGTGGCGACGAGCAGAAGGGCGAGCACTTTGGTCATGCTCAACAGGTTTTGCAGCCGCTTGCCCACCACCATGCCGAAGCAGTTGGTCACGGTGAGGAACACAATGATGGCCGCTGCGAAGCTCACCACCACGCCCGGATGCCGCCCGAACAGACTGCCCGCATAATCGGCGAACGCGTACGCTACGCTACCAATGCTGCCGGTCAAGATGACGATGAGTTGGCCCCATGCGAAGAGAAAGCCTGTCGCCGTTCCGTACGCTCGGCGGAGGTACTCGTACTCACCCCCCATTCGAGGGAAGGCGGTAGCCAATTCGGCGTAGCAAAAGGCACCCATGAGGGAGAGAAAACCCCCAAGCAGCCATACGCCCAGGCCGGCCAGGGGGGTCGACACATTCTGGTAAACGAGCGGTGGGCTGCGGAAGATCGCCGTGCCTACAACAATGCCCACGATAACGCTCACCGCGTCCCAGACCCGTAGAGTCGGGCGGGGCTCGGTGATAACAGGTGATCTGTTGTCGGCCACGATTCCTCACCGTTTCTTGATCGTGAACCCGATTCCCGCTGCGTCCATGAACAGGAAGGTGGTTTCCAGGTCAGGGTTCGTTGTCACCATTTCGATGTAACGCGGATCAGGGGCAGGTCGGTTCATGTTGTGGGCCAGGATGACCCCACCTGGACGAACCTTGGGCAGGAGCTTTTCCAGGTAGTCCGGATAGCCCGGCTTGTCCGCATCGATGAACACCAGGTCAATCGGCCCCTTATGGCGAAGCACGGTTTCGTGAGCGTCGCCGGGGATGATCTCGATCAAATCGGCCACCCCAGCTTTCTCGAAGTTCTCACGCGCCATCCGAATCCGTTCTGGGTCGATTTCGTGCGTGTAAAGCTTGCCACCGGTCTCCTTGAGAGCCAGGCTGAACCAGAGCGCCGAATAGCCCGTGCTGGTACCGATTTCCACCACATACCTGGCACCGATGGCCTCGGCCACCTGTCGCAGGAAACGGCCGTCACGTTGAGGCACATTCGCGAACCATGGCCCCCGTTCCATCTCGTGCAGTACTTCGAGCACCTTCCGCTCGAACGGATCCTTCGCTAACGGCTCTTTCTCCAAGGTCAGGCCTCCACGGAACGGTGACCTCGCTATCTGGGGGGCGCGGCGGAGCCGTGGCCGCGGCAGCTCTGCTGCCTCGATGCGACCGTCATCGTTTCGGTCCAGCCGACGGAGTACCTGGGCGGCGCCGGCGATCTCCTCCGCGTCAATCACACCGTCGCCATTTCTGTCGAACAGGTTAAGCAAGGGCGGCCGCGGCTGCGGTCGACCTCCTCGTTCCCCACGCTGCGCCACCACCAGTGATCCGATCAAAGCAGAACCACACACTGCCACAGCGAGAACCATGAGGTACCGACGCATGATCACGTACCTCCCTTTCTCGAGTTCGGGAGTCAGCACAGCAGTCTCACTCATCGGCGGGCTGCAACTCGTGAGCCGCCTTGCCCTGGCGCACACCGTTTGGGCCGCGCCAGCAGGGCCATGACGCTGGCCTGACGGCCCGGTCTTCATAAAGAGCCGCAAGCCGTTGCACGCTCTCGTGACGCGCGACGTTCACATCATGCAGCTTCGCGCGCCTTTTCTCGATATCCCACAGCTCCCATAGACCGCGAAAACAGCCGGGGCGGTGCTTGCAATTGGCGGGGGCTCAGGCCGGTCCGCCGGTGCCGAACCAGATAGCCGCCGAAGCCCCAATGGATGAGCTCCATGGTAGCGAGTCTGCACAGACGGAGGGGAGCGCCCTCGGCGCGCTCGTTCCATCTCGCGCTATGTGCCCCCATCCTCGAGCGCGAAGCCTCATTGCTCGCGGATCGAAGGTATGCCTGGGAAAGCGTCGCGCGGCGGGGCGGGCATGCGGCGGAACGGGCTGCCGGGGCGCTGCGCAAACGTCCGATGCAGGCCGGCGAAGATCGCGTCCGCTCCAGCGAATAACGCAATAGAAAAGCTGCCGCACCGGTGTGCGTGGTCCCGACCGAGTGGGTTGCCTCGCAGAGACGTTCCAATAGCGGCCCCCGGGAAGCGTTCCCACAACTTTGGATCTGACGGCGACCCGCGTGGGTAGATGGCAGAGTCGGTGGAAGGCGACCGCCGAGCGGCCTGACGGATATTCCTTCAGCATCCAGAAGCACACGCGATCCGCAGCGTGGGTGATCGGCGGCTTGGTTCCCTGTCTGTCCGCATGCATGGAGCTCCCCGCAGCAGGTAGCAAGGGCTCGAGCGATGAAAGCGACCTCGTCCGGTGCATCGCAGAGCCGTACGACAGATCGGCCGTTTGGTTCCGTTTCGCAGCAGCCAAGCGGGCAGGAGATCTGGAGGCCAGGGCCCCCGCGTGGGGGCAGAGGAGTTCGATCCGGAAAAAGGCGGTCTACAGCCGCTGTCGTTGTGGTGCTCACAGGCACCCTTCTGGCGGTGCTCCTGCCGCTCGACCCGGCCGCACGTGGAGACGATCAACCCAGCCCCCAGGACATCGCGGCCTCCCTACGCGCCGCATACGATACGATCGCTCCCGGCTTAGTGCTGAAGTGGCGTCAGCGCTCGTTAACGGTCCCTCTCTTTGAAAAACAGGTGAGCCTGGAGCTGATGTGGCGGGCTGCGGATGAGAGAACCGATGCGACCTACGTGGTCCGCTATGTGCACGAGAGCATGGAGGGGGAAGGTTGGGAGCTGTCCGTGCACGCCAAGATGCTGCGGGGCGAGATCCTGTACGAGCTGGTCGGGACCCGCTATCGCTACCGGCACGGCAAGCGAGCAGAACGCGTCGATCCCCTCGGATGGTCGAACGTGCTCATCGAAACAGTTGAACGTTCGATGCGTATGGCTCGCAACCCTGAAAAGCGATTTCCCCCGCCTTTAAACTGGGTGACCTGCACCGATCCCTACCTTACCGCTCTCGGCATGTGCGTTGGCCCCTACCAGGGGGGCCTCAGACTGCTGTCACCCGACGATTGGTTCGGCGCTTCGGCAGGGCTGATCCATTCGGGGGGGCAGCACGAGCACGCCTACTGGGATCGGTCCGGTGTCAAGGAGCTCTCGAAGCAGTTCGTGATGGCGCTACCGGAGTTCGTGATGCGTGGTCAGGTGGTGGGGGCAAAGACCGGCCCCCACGGCCTCGTGGTTGAGCTGGTCGGCCCTGCCGGTCACCGGGTGTGGCTTGCGGAACGGTACGGCTACCAGCCGGTTCGATGGGAGTGGCATTGTCCGGCGGGTGGACACCTGGTTGCCGTTGGAGAGTTCTCCGACTATCGGCAGATCACCGAAAGACTTTGGCTGCCTTTTCGGTTTCGGCGCGAGTACAAGGGCGAGTGGTTCGGCTTGCAGGAAGACCGGGTGGTGGAGTTCGAGATTGAGCGTGCCGAGGGGCGGGTCCCGAGCACGGAGGAGCTCGAGGAGCTTTTTTTCGCCCAGGTCCCCGAGCAGAAGTGCTACGTGCTGGATTACCGCTGGGTCAAGGATCCATGGACGGACAGGGAGGTGGCAGTCAGTTATCCCTGGGTTCGAGACCGAGCGCATCGGGAGCAGCTCAGACGTCAGGCCCTAGCTAGGAAGCGCGCTGTGTTTGATGCCCTCCGGAGAGGTGTGCCGGTTCCTCGTTGGGCTGCTTTGCCGGTCGTTGTCGTCACGGCTATCGCGACGCTCGCGCTGCTGCTCCTGTGGCGGACGATCTGGCGAAACAGGGGGTAGCGCCGCCAGAGCCTGATGTGGGGGGGCATGTGGGCCTCGCGGCTCACGGCCGACGCTGCCGCGACTTAAGGGCGGACGTGGCACTCCCGCTGGCGCGGGGCTCGGATCGTCCACGAGGTATCGCCCGGCGGGCAGTCGCGCAGCCGGTCCGACGGGGACCACCGTGAGCCCATTCGAGAGAACCGCGGCCGAAGGGTGTTGTGTGTGATGGTCAGGACGCGGTGGAGAATTGCACTTGTAAACGGCCGAGCCACCGCGCCCCGGGCCTGCTCCGCGGGTGCAGCAGCACGTACCCGACGGTCCGAGGTACGGCTGGCCCCCTCGTTCGGCCCATGACCTTCGGTTGGGCTGCGGTGACGGCGGCGGCGTAAGAGGGGCAGGGAGAGCGCCGGCGCAGGGCGGTCCTCGCCGGGGGCAATGCTAGCCAGTTGAACCCTGGCTCCATCAACCGGTTGGGGCCGTCGGTTTGGGCTAGATTGAATATGCAGAGCGCGGTCGCCGTAACAGGCGCCAGAGGCAGGCGAAGCTGTGCGGCGAGACTGGCGACAACCGTTTCCAACAGCGAGGGCGCGATTCACCCGGGCTGCTGCGTGGTGCTGAGAAGAGGTCTAAGGGGGTTGCGCTGCTAGCCAGCAGCCCCACGAGCAATCGAACCGCTCGCAGACCTGTCTGGGTGGCGGCAGGCTAGCGCGAGACGGGCGGGCGAGCGGCTTCAGCCTCAGGGATGGAGGCACGCGCCTCGACGATGCCACGATAGGGGATAAAGCGTACGTCGAGGTCGTCAATCCGGGCTGCGCCGGCGCCGCGGAGTGTCACTGCCACCCGAAACGTCTGACCACGCCGGACAGGCCGAAGCAGAACGACTGATCGCCAGCCGGAAGAAACGGTCGCCAACCGATACGCGAACGGTACGCCCCAGACCGTGTCGTACACGAGACACGCCGCGCTATCGGGCCGAAGCGGCTGAGCGATCCGTACGCGTAGCCGAACGACGTATACCCCGTCCTCCGGTGTTTCAAGGGGGCGGCTGTACAGGGTAACCCCCGTTTCGCCGTCGAAGACTGCCGTGCTCACCCCCTCCGGCGCCTGCACCGGCTCTACCTGCAGCTCCAGTCCGCGGCTTCGGTTAAATCCCCCGCCTGTTGTGACCAGAACGCCGCCGGTAAGGCCATCGGGCAGATCGAGGGCTTGGCTCCAGCCCGATCGTACGAGAGCATCGGGATCTTCAAAGTTTCCCTCCGGTAGCAGGTTTTCCCGGCGGGCATCGTTAAGAGACACGAGCCGGACAAGTTCACCGTGCTTCGGGAGTAGTTCCAGATGACCCAGGTAAGGTGAAGCAGCGGGATCATAGCCACGCCGGGCGACCTCCCAAATACCCCGCTCAGCAAGCCGGCATACCCGCAACGCTTCAGCAGCAGCACGATAGCGTATAAGGGGGGATAATCCGGGAGAGGATGTGGCCCTTGCCAGCGGAACTTGCGCCCGGGCCAGGAGAGCGGTGGTCTCGGGTGGTACGGGGAACTGAGCAGCGTACCGCTCCAGCCGGGCCAGACGCTCTGCGGCGAGCTCCTCGAGGAAAGAAGCGGCCTCGGCGGCGTGCTGCCTCACCAGACGCCTCGAGTCGTCCAACAAGCGGCGATCCGTACTTAACACCACGGCCGCTGCCGTATCGAACTCGCGTATCGTCACCTCCAATCCGCCTGCCACCCGTCGGCGCTGAAGGGGGATGATCCCCGCAGGGGTTATCTGCCATGCGATCGCGGTTTCCGGCACACCCTCCACCACGAACGTGACCCGGTTGGCCGCAAGTTGGCCGGGCACCATCTGCGCCTGCGGTCCCATCCACGCGATGAGGACGAGTGCCGCACGCGGCAACCGATAGATCGCGCCGCGGAACTCGTCGGCGACCTCGGGCACCGGGCGTGCCTGTGGGCGACCGGTGCTGAGCACACTCTGTAGCCGCTTCCGTTCCGCCTCAAACTCCCGTTCGCCGGCCCCCTGCACGAGGACACGGTCGAGCCGCAGCGGCTCCGGAGGACCCGCCGCCGCCACGAAAGGCTCGTACAGGCGAAGCTCGCGCACGCACAGAAGCACCCGGCGGATCGTGCGGTCGTCGGCCGCCGCATCATATCCCAGATCAAAGATCAAACCACGCGCACCTGCGATCAGGGCTCCGAATGCCAGCAGGCGAAGCTGTTCGTACGTCGCGCTTGCCGAGAGCTTCCCCGCGTAACCGCAGGGCACCGTCGCCCAGAGAAATGTGCCCGGACGCGCCAGGGCGTGCGCCAGAGCGGTCGCGTCGCAGTGATCCGCCAGCTCCAGTGTTGTTCCCAACGGGTTTTCGCCGAGAACGAGCCCGTCGCAAAGGTGGGTGAGCCGTGAGTACATGCTGTCGGCCACAACGAAGACAGGTCTGCTGTCGTCGAGGCGATGCAAGGCCCCGACCGCAACCCGGGCTCGTTCCAACAACTCTCGCCGTTGCTCCGCCGCCTTTGCCGTGGGCAGAAGCATGCGATGCCGGGCGTCGACAATCCAACCCGCGATGGGTCCGGCCGCGGCCAGCCGGGCGGCCATCGCTTGAACCTCCGCCTCCGCAACCGGTAACGCCCCGAGCTGGGGGATGGGTAGGACGCGGAGCAACCAACCGCTCTCGGAAGGGGGCGTTTCCGAGCCCGCGGCTGCGGCCACCACATAGCCGTCCACGCCAACCGGAAGCGGTCGGCGCTCGTGCCGCTTCAGCCGTAAGACGATCGGAAGCCGCGGTACCCCATCGACCTGAAGCGACTCTCCGGCGATACGAATCGATGGCCCCTGCGAATCGGGAGGCGAGTCGATCTGTACCTCGGGAGCGGCAAGATCGTCCGCCGCAATCGGGTATGCGGATAGGTCGTCGATATAGACGTCGTAGACGCCGGCGCCGGAATAGACGTTCAGGATGACCTGGTCCACATAGGCGTCCTCGCTCTTAACGTCGCGCCCGAGCTGTGCGCGAACGAGACGGAGCTGACGCTCGAGGGCGGTGGCGAGGTCGTCTATACGGAGCTCCTGCCATTTGCCCGCTCTCTCGTACGTCGGGCCGGGGATGATGACGATCCGGCTGGACTCTTGCGGGGGGCCGGGGGGCTCGTGGGGAAGCACCGCTCTGAGCAGAAGCTGCGGGCCGGAGCGCGATGCCTTCAGCCAGAGCGACACGTAACCGTCCTTCGTGATCGCGATCCGGGGCAGCCGTGGATACCGAAAGAGAACCTGGGTACCTCGCGTGGTGGCCAGGCTGATCGATTCGCTCCGACGACCACTGTGGACGCGCGTATCCGTTCTCGTGTGCGCACGCACGTGGACGGCGCAATCGGAGGTGTCCTGTACCCAAGCCGTCACCGGCGTCTCGAACCCGTCGCGGTAGACGCCGGTGGGCGCGTCCGCTTGTGCCGGAGCCAGCGCAAGCAGGACAAGAACGTATGTGCACGTCACGATGAAGCCCTCCTGGCTTCTTCAGCCCTGCCCCCGTGGCTTTTGGTCGCGACGGGAACCAGGGCGCAGCTTCTCCGCCGGCCCATTCTAACCACCTGTTGGCTTTAAGCAACGCTGTTTGTGGTCGTGTGGCAGCGCCAGGCCAGAGCGGCCCGGGTTGCCCATGCACAACCATCGTTGCTACAAGGTGTTGCGATCTTTCTCCCGCTCCGTGTTGCTTCGGCACGGCATGTGTATTGGGAAGCCGGGCGAAACCTTGGGATCCAGGCGGAGAACCGACATGTCGCATCAACCACGCTTCCGCACGAAGGTCCAGCCCGCTTTGCCTCTTTCGCTGCGGCAACTTGGCGAGGAGATCGCCCGGCTACCGAAGTGGCATCGCGAGCGGCTTGAACCGATCTACAAGCGCGTCGTGGACGCCTTCAAGATGCGTACCCGCGTGATGCAGCTCGCTCGTGAAGCGCTCGAACAGGCGAAGCTGGAAATCAGCCTGCTCAAGTTCGACAACGAAGTAACGAAGAAGGAAAACGAGCGGTTGCGGAAACAACTCGATCAGTGACGGCTGCCCTTTGCGATCAGTTCGCGGTAGAGGCGTTCGTACGCGTCGACCACGGAGCGCAGAGAGTAGCGCTCGACGACGAACCGGCGCGCCGCGCGCCCCAGCCGACGCCGAACTTCGGCGTTTCGCAGCAAGCAAAGGAGTTTTTGGGCCAGCTCGTCTGTATCGGTGGGATCGAAGAGCAAACCGGTCTGACCTTCGCTAACCAGGTCCGTGTTACCGCCGATCCGCGACACGGCCACGGCCAGCCCGGCGGCCATGGCTTCGAGCAGAGCGTTGCTCATCCCCTCGGCCACGCTGGGTAGCACGAACACGTCTGCTGCGCGCAGGTAGGGGACGACGTCGGTCTGAGCACCGGCGAAGAGGACAGACGCGGCAACGCCCAGTTTGTCGGACAGGGCTCGAAGACGGGCCTCCTCCGGGCCAGCCCCCACAAGAATCAGGGAGGCTGGGACACGACGGACAACCTGACGCCATGCGTGCAGCAGAACGTCCAGATTCTTTTGGGGATGAAGCCGGCCCGTAAAGATCACCCGAGGACGAGGGGGAAGTTTCTGCTCAAGGGGGGATTCCCCGGGAGAGAACTCGTCCGTATCTATCCCGCTACCGATCAAACGCACGCGTTCCGGGCACACACCGAACTCGATCAACTCCTCGCGAATCTCGTTCGAGATCGCGACGAAGCAGTCGTTGCGGAGGATCCAGCGGCGGAGCAGACGCCGCCCCCGTGTCCGCTGCCACTGCCGGTACTCGCCGTACGGCCCAGACGCTGCGGGCTGCACCAACGTGGGGCACCTCAAGCGGGGCCGTGCCCAGCCGCTGGCCGCCGCTTCCCAGAGCGACTGGTGGCAGTGAACGATATCGGCGTCCGTAGCTAACTGAAGCAGCGCGCGGCGCATGTGAACCAGAAACGTTACCCCAAACAGGGGGCCGAGTTCCCGCGGACATACCGCACGTACGATCTCGATCCCCTGGTGTTCTTCCCGGCACGGACGATCCGGCAACGCGCGGGTCAGCACGCTCACCCGGTGACCGCGACGTGCCAACTCCACCGCCTGCCGCCGCGCCTGTCGCTCCGCGCCGCTTTCCCGCGGCCAAAACCAACTTATGCAGAAGACGACCTTCACGATCCGGTTTCCCTAATTCCCTCCTGACCCACGCGACCTGGCCTTCCAGCCTGCCGCGTCCAGCCGCAAATCCCGCCCCGAAACGGTTGCTCATCGATTCCATTCTTTGTAGTGCTTCTGCGGCAGGCTCGTTCGCCAGAAGGCTGGGCATAGAGCGTTGCGCACGCGGTGCCCCCAGGAGTCTATCGAAGTGCCGAACTGCGGCGATCGGCCCTAACCGCCAGTACGAACTCATCCCGACGGTTCCAAACAGGATAAGCTCGATCGACTTTACAATACAAGCTCAGGAGTCCGCCCTCCGTGCGTGTTCCAGATTTCCCGCCGACCTAGCGGAGTTCCTCCATGTGGAAGAGTGCATGTGTGGCGCTGGTGATTCTGACTGCGGCCCCCGACCGTGCTCCTCGACCCGGAGAATGGGGTTACCGACCCCGGGACGGGGCCACGGTGAGCGTGAATCCCCCCTCGCTCACGTGGGTTCATGACACACGCGCACGGTTCTACGAGGTGCAATGGTCACGAGATCGAGCTTTCAGGAACCCCACCGGCGTCCGCCCGGTTCGCTGGTGCGCTTACACGCATTACAGACCGCTCAAACCTGGCACCTACTTTTGGCGATACCGGCTCTGGTATCAGGGGGGTAACGTATCGGAATGGAGCCGGGTGCGTCGGTTTACGGTGCCGGCCGATGCCGTCGTCTTCCCCCAACCACGGCTGGAAACGCTTCGCGAACGGATCGGCCGCCGGCACCCGAGGCTGTTCTTTCGGGCCGACGAGTTGGCCGCGCTCCGCTCTTGGGCGCAGCACGAGGGCCGGGCTGTGCTGGAGGCGTTGAGGGCCGACGCGGATCGGTTCATCCGCAGGGGGCCTACGCCTGAACCCAAGGTGATGGGGACCATCCGTAACCCGGAGACGCGAGCGTTTTGGTGGCCAAACCGAGAGCAGACGCTCCGAGCGTGCCGTGAGGCGGAGACAATCGCACTCGTCTACCTGATGACGGGGGAAGAACGCTACGGCAATGCTGCCCGTCGGTGGCTGCTGCACCTGGCAAGCTGGGATTCCGATGGTCCCACCAACTTCTCGCTCAACTGCGAGGCCGCGAAACCCTTGCTCCATCGACTGCCTCGCGTCTACGACTGGATCGCCAACGACTTGAGCGATTCCGAGCGCCGGCAGGTCCTTGCGGTCATCAGGCGGCGCGCGCTCGATGCCTGGCGGAGTTGGGAGGTACGCGAGGGGAACGGTCACCTGAACGCACCCTACAACAGCCATGGGAACAGAACGTGGCACAAGCTGGGGGAATGTGCGATCGCAACTCTCGGAGAGATCCCCGAGGCGGAGACGTGGCTCGATTATGCGGTCACCAAGTTCTACGCCGCTTATCCGGTGTGGAGTGACGACGACGGCGGGTGGCATGAGGGGCTGAGTTACTGGGCGGGCTACATGTACAAGTTCGTCTGGTGGGCCGAAGCGGCTCGGACGAGTCTTGGCATCGACGTCTTTCGCAAACCCTACTTTAGCCGAGTGGGGGACTACGCCCTGTACACGGCTCCACCGGGATCGCCGGACATGGGCTTTGGGGACCTCTCCTACCGGCCCCCGTCAGCCCGATGGTCCTTTGTCCCATACTTCGCGATCAGGACGAACAACCCCTATCTCGCCTGGTGGGCCGACGCCTGGCATATGCAACTGAAAACCGACGACCCCCTTGTGCGCGTCCTCTGGGCTCGGCTCCGGGCCATCAATGGGAAACCACCGCTGAATCTGCCAACCTCAAAGGTGTTTCGAGGCACCGGGGTTGCCGTTCTGAACGCGACGTTGCTGGACTCCGCGTCCAACGTTCAGATCCGCTTCAAGTCGAGCCCATTCGGCCGCCAGAGCCACGGCCATGACCCCCACAATTCGTTCACCCTGAACGCATACGGTGACCAGCTCCTGGTGAACTGCGTTTACCGAGACTGGCACGGGAGTCCGTTCCATACCCGGTGGTGCTGGAGCACACGAGCGCACAACGCCGTGCTTGTCGACCACCGTGGGCAGAAGCCGCACAGTCCGGACCCCTACGGGCGGATCGTCGCGTGGCAATTCACCAGGACCATCGACTACGTGGCGGGGGAAGCATCGGCTGCCTACGAAGGCCGGTTGCAGAAGTTCTTGCGGCATATGCTGTTCGTAAAGCCCGATCTGGTTCTCATTGTGGACGAACTGGTAGCGACCAGGCCAAGCACATTGCAATGGATGTTCCATGCCCTCGGACCGTTTCGCCTGGACGAACGGAACCGTCGGGTGCGGGTCAACCGCTCAAATGCGTCGTTAACGATTGATCTGGTCTGTCCGGCCGATCTGGGGTTCCGACAGTGGAGCGGATTTGAGCCCCCTCCGGACCGGAAGTTCATGCGTGGCCGTACGTTCCCGACGCACTGGCACCTGGAGGTGAGCACGACGGAACCGAGCAGGTCCGCCTACCAGGTCGCCGTCCTCCGACCACAGCGGGCATCCGCCTCACGTGACCTTCCGCCGGTCCGTGTCGAGTGGCGGGAGGACACGCTCGTTGTGACGGTTCAACGCCCGGGGGGAGAGAACGCGCGCGTGGAACTGGCCCGACCCAACTTCACCGCCGGCGCGACCGGCCGTTCGTCCGAGCGCCCATTCGCACGGGTTCAACTGGGTGCAGAGTCCACGCCAATCTTTGTACCGCGCCCGGCAGACGATTAGGTCGATGCCGAGCTGCCAACCGCAGCATTGCTGCTTCTCGGATGCGTGCAACCAGAACCTAGGTCTGGGACGGAACGAACGCCGGCTCCTACTGGTCGCTTCTGCGTGGATTGGACAGGGGGGTGCGAATCACTCGCCCCTGTCCTCGTGCCGCCGCTGCAGGAGAACACGCCAGCCCAGAGCCCCGGCCGCGTCCCGTTCCCGTGTATCGAACCGGACGGTTTCCAGCGACACGAACGCGAAATGCTTGGCAAAATCGCCAACGAGCTCGGCCTCGGTCACTCTAGGGGGCCCGTAGTGGCGTTCTTCGTTGGCGTTTCCGGCCAAGATGAACACCAAGCTGCCCGGGCCGGTGACGCGCAACAGGCTGGACACGTAGCCATCGGCTGCGAACCGACGAACGCCGTGATAGCATCCCCTATCGAACACCAGGTCGTAGCGGGGCAGGCCTTCCGGCAAGTGCAGCACGTCCGCCACGTAGAAGCGCACGCGGACGCCCGCTTCCTGCGCTTTCCTGCGTGCGATTGCGATTGCCCGAGGTGCGAGATCCAGACCGGTCACATCGAATCCCTTGCCGGCCAGGTAGATGGCATTCGTCCCGGATCCGCAACCGAACTCAATGACCGAGCACGGCTTCAGTTGGCCCGACTCCACTGCACGGCGCAGGTGGCTGTCGGGCCGTCCTGTGTCCCAGGGGGGGACGTGACCGGGCGCATAAGCGCGGTCCCAGCGAGCGATCAGGTTCGCACCGGCTTCACCGTGGGGTAGCACACCGGCAGGCAGGGGCTGTTCGATCCAACCACCGCCATCGTGCATTCGCAGGACCCCTGGGTCGGCTCCGTCGTCCGGGAAAAGCAGCTCATATTGTTCGCGCCCGACTTCAACCGAGATGACCAGCCTGTGTTCATCGACGCGCACAGTAGCCGGCGGATGAGCGGGGGGCTGGGACTGATCACTTGCCCGAACTACCCAAACGTCCGTTTTCACCACGCGAGCCCCCTCATGGGTGACACGACATCGTACGCGGTGCGGCCCATCGCCCGTTTCGTTTTTGCTACGCTTCGCATCGTCCGTGACGGTGACCTCGGCAGTCGTGAGCAGTCGAGCTCTCACGGTGAACCCGGTCCCGCGCAGGCTTACGTCGAGTTCGTCCTGTGGGCCTTTGCTGACCGTGACCGCTTCCTGGGCCTGCAGCAGATACACCGTTACCGGGGACCGATGCCAGCGTATCAGGACGAGGATGTCCGGCTTGATGCAGAGTACGCGGTACTCTTCAACCGGCTGTTCCCACGGGCTTCGCGGGGGCCCAGATCGCAGGATCGCGTAAGTGAAACGGGCGTGCTCCTGGTAGGCGGACACGCGATCCATGGAAAGCAGCGACGGATCGGGAAGCGCCTGGC